>Ga0080064_1002139_pt1 | contig 35230 bp, 33 predicted proteins | sample Subgrocontami54m_FD_69260 | JGI IMG/M metagenome (GOLD analysis project Ga0080064, IMG submission 69260) | Subsurface groundwater microbial communities from S. Glens Falls, New York, USA - GMW46 contaminated, 5.4 m (SPADES assembly) (version 2) ...
CTCGAAATCGTTCTCGGACGCGTTCTCGGTCTCGTACTCGAACGCGCACTCAGCCCGAGTACGAGAACGCGTCCGAGAACGATTTCGAGTACGATCCCGAGCCCGCCACCGCCACCGATACCGGTCGGGGGCAGCCTTGTGCGCCTAGTCTTCGATGCCTTCCACATTCGCCCGCGGAATGACGTCTGTGGTCCCGTCCGCGAACTCCGCGACGAGGACGCGCGCGTGCGACTCCGTTCCGATCGTCCGCAGCTCGCTCGGCAGGTCCTTCACCTTCGCCAGCTTCCCGAAGTGAGGCTCCCGGATGATGCGGATGACATCCCCCGGCTTCATCCCTCCCCGCTCCTTCCCCCCGTCCCGCTCCGCCCCCTTCGCGTCCGCCGCCAGCGGGATGATGATCTCCGGCCGAATCACCCCCGCGCGGATCTGCGTCGCTCCGCTCATGCTCGCCGCCCGCCCCTTCTTCGCGCAGAGCAGGTCGAACGTCCGCTTCGCCATCGCAATTCGCCCGAATCCCTCCGTCTGGATCAGCGTCACCCCGATCTTCTCCGTCCCCGTGATCGCCACCCCCAGGTCGTACCCCAGGATTTCGCGCAGGTCCTTGTCGTCAAAGCCTCCCACCACGATTCCCAGGACTCCCACCTCGACCGCCCGCTTCACCACCGCGGACGTCGTGTACGAGCCCCCCACGAGGATCTTCCCCTTGTGCTCCGGGCGGATCTTGTCCGCCGTCAGCTCCTCGTCCGGCGACTTCGCGACAATCTCGATCGGCCCGTTCACCTCTCCGCCGATCCCGAAGATCCCCTGCACGAAGGCGCACCGCGACTCCACGACGCACCCCTCGCGCGCGTGGACCTCCGAGACCGTCCCGTCGATGTACGCGAGCATCTCGAGCGGCCTGGGAGGCTCCCTCAGGAGCACCTGCCCCGTCACCTCGCTGACGTTCTCGACCTTCCCGTTGATCGGCGAGTTCACGGTGGTCTTGAACCACTTGATGAGGGGCCGGTTCTCCGCGATCGGCTCGTCCTTCCGAACCGCGTCCCCCTCCTTCTTCATCATGAACTGCCGAACCTCGTTCGCGTCGATCGAGAGGAGGTTCACGACGTTCACCGTGTGGACCTTTCCCGGCAGCTCCGTCCGCGCGATGACGGTCTTCGACTGCACGCGGTCGCCCACCTTGACCAGGACATCGCCCTGAATCGGCAGGATCCGCTTCTTGTGGATGACGGTCTCCTCGGTGACGCGGAGGCCCGGCGTGTATGCGTGACCCATTGGCTGTTCCTTTGGTGCCCTCGAGAGCCCTTCCGGGTCAGCTCGGTATTTCAAATAGCAAATAGCAAACTTGGCACTTCAAATTTGACATGCCAAATTTGCTGTTTGCTATTTGAAATGGTCTGGCCTCACCGCTCCGGATACATCCCGACGGCCCTGGTCCACTTCTCGAACACCCGGACGCGCTCCGTCCGGTCCTTCGGCAGCTCCAGCGGCCTGCCGCGCGTGTCGACCACGATCCCCACGACCCCGCCCGCCAGCTTCCTCGTGATCGCCTTTCCCTTCCCCTGGCCCAGATCGAACGACCGCGTCGGGTTCGCCGTGACGACCGCCTCCTTGTCCTGCTCCAGCGGATAGACGCGCAGCTCCCCGAACGGGACGCCCTCGTCGATCACCTTCCCGTCCGGCATCTGGATCTTCAGGTCGACGCACTTCTCCCCCGGCTTCGCCACGCCGATCGGCGCGATGCACCAGCCGAGGTAGATCATGCAGTCCCGGGTGAAGACGTCGATGGCTGCCTTCTCGTTCACCGTCGCGAGCACGCCCAGGTGCGGCATCATGAAGATGGAGTCGACCGCGAGCCGCGTGAACCCGAGCGGCTGGTAGGCGTCGACCATCATCACCAGCGACTGCACCCGCCGCGGGGCGTGAGAGAGGATCCCGCCGCTCCCAACGACGAGGTCGAGCGCGAGCATGTCCACGAGGCTCTTCCCGCTCGCCGTCTGCTCGAAGGCGTCGCTGATCGACCGCTCCTGCTGCACGCCCTTCAGGCCGACCGCGAGCAGCTTGTGCTGGATCAGCGCGCCGATGAGCGCCTCGCGGCAGATCGCCTGCTCGATCATCAGCTCGTCCATCGTCTGCGGGATCGTCGTCGGGCGGATCATCTTGTTCTTGATGCGGTTCCTGAGGTCCTGCTCCTGGATGTCGAACGGGACCCAGCGCAGGATCTGCTCGAGGCCGCGCTCCGCGAGGACGTTCGAGATGGAGTACGACATCCCGAGGTTCGCGCTGACCGTGCGGTTGAAGACCCGCTCCTCCTCGACCTTGAAGACGCTGAAGACGTCCGTCGTCGCCCCGCCGATGTCGACGCCCAGGACGTTAATCGACTGGCGCTTCGCGATCATCTGCATGATGTCGCCGACGGCCATCGGCGTCGGCATGATCGGCGCGCCGGTCCAGCTCATCAGCTTCTTGTACCCCGGCGCCTGCGCCATGACGTGCTCGAGGAACAGGTCGTGCAGCTTGTGCCGCGCGGGCATCAGGTTCTCGCGCTCCAGCGTCGGCCGCAGGTTGTCCGTGATGACGAGCGCCGTCTTTTCCCCCAGGATCTCCCGGACCTTCTCGGCGGCGTCCTTGTTCCCCGCGTAGATCACCGGGACCTTGTACCCGATCCCGAGCCTCGGCTTCGGGTCGGCCGCGGAGAGGAACTCGGCCATCTCGATGACGTGGTCCCTGGTCCCGCCGTCGGTCCCTCCCGAGAGGAGGATCATGTCGGGGCGGAGGTGGCGGATCCGCTCGATCTTCTCGTACGGCAGCCGTCCGTCGTTCGTCGCCAGGACGTCCATGACGATCGCGCCGCCGCCGAGGGCGCAACGCTGCGCGCTCTCGCCCGTCATCTGCTTCACGACGCCCGCGACCATCATCTGAAGCCCGCCGCCCGCGCTCGACGTCGAGACGTAGATGTCGACGCCCGTCTTCCCGTCTGCCGGCGTGATGATCTTCTCGCCATCGAGGATTTTCCTCCCCGACAGCTCCTCGATCTCATTGATGGAGTTGAGCACGCCCTTCGTGACGTCCTCGAAGGGGGCCTCGACGGTCGTGGGGGCCTCCCCGCGGAAGGTCTGCCGGTAGACGTCCCCCTTCTTCTCGATGAGGATCGCCTTGGTCGTGGTGCTCCCGCAGTCGGTCGCGATGATGACGTTCAGGTCCTTGTCGGCCATGGGGGCTCCGTTACCGCTTGGCAGCCTGTTCCTCGATCAGCGCGGCGAGCCTGGGGACCGCGCTGCGCTTCTCGAGGAGCCTGGAGAACTTCTCGATCTCGGTCGGGTTGAGGACGATTGCGAGGATCGGCTGGAGGAAGACGAGCGTCTGGCTCCCGAGGAACGAGAGGGGGCGCACGCTCTCGAGGAACATCTCCGCGGGGACCTCGAGCCTGCGCCGTACGACGCCGCCGGCGACCTTCGCGAGGAGGACCTCCTCCTCGGCGGTGATCACGTCCGCCTGCGGGTCGATGGCGAAGGCGTGCTTGAGCTTGCCCCAGAATCCGACGGGGGGACGGTCCGGCATCCTTCCAGCTCCGAAGGGCGCGGGATTGTATCAGGCGCCCGGCGGTTTGGGAATGAGCGACGGGTCGATCGGATCGTCGCCGCCGACCCACTCCTCGTCCTCCGACCCGGGCGGCGCCTCGGGGGGAAGGAGGCGCTCGATGTCGATCACGGAGGGCCACTCTGCCTTCAGGTCCTTGAGGAGCGAGAGGGCGTCGGGGCGGGGGAGGAGCCCCTTCGCGACGATCGCGGCGACGAGCGAGGGGTGCTGCGCGAGGTCGGTCCGTGCCGACTCGATCGCCTCCCTCGTGAGGCGCTTGCGCGCGAGGAGCTCCAGCTCGACGAGGCGATCGGCGTCGATCATGCCGCCAGTCTACGCCTCGACGGGCTCCGGGGCGAGAGCGAGCTGCCGGAGGGCCACCTCGGCATCCCCCTCGGGGGCGAGGACGCGGCGGACGTCCATCAGGTCGAGCAGGAGGCGGACCTTGCCGGAGACGTTGGTCATCCGGAGGTCGCCGTCCCAGAGGCGGAGCGTGTCGAGCTGGTCGAGGAGCCAGCGGACGCCGCCGGCGTCGATGTCGGTGAGGCGGTGGGCGTCGACGAGGAAGCGCCGCGCGCCGCGGCGGCGGAGGTCGACGGAGATGCGCGACATGACGTCGAGCGTGCGCTCGGTCAGCTCGCCGTCGAGCCAGAGGCGGATCAGGCCGAACGACTCCTCGCCGCGCCTGACGATGTAGGGCTGAACGATGATGCGCAGCGGTCCGCTGGCGACGGAGAGATCGGGCTGGGGCGATCCGGGCTGAATCTGAACGTCGTTCTCGAGCGACATGGCAAAGCCTCCGTGAATCGACTTCCCCGAGTGTATGGACCGCCTCGGGTGAATTCCACCCGAATCTCCGCCCCCGCACGCCCTTCGGTCACGCGTGTGCGGGCCCGACTCACCGGCGTGAATCAGCGCAGCGACTCGAGCAGGCCAACCAAGGGGAGGTGGAGGGCCTCGGCGATCAGGGCGTCGAGGACCATCGTCAGGAAGAGCATCCAGAAGCAGGCACGGCCCGGCCATGGCCCCACGCCCGTACCGCGACGGATCCGCTGCATCGCCAGGAGGCAGGCGTACACACACGCCGCCGCGATGGTGCCGAAAAGGGCGTTAACGACCTCGCGATGCATCACGAGGTTCGTAATTGCAGGAAGCGTCCGCCCGAGGTCCTGGAACAACCGCATGTGGGATTTTGATTGCATCGAGTAGGAGCCCCATGAGGCCCCGACCGCGAGGCACGTCGAAGCGGTCATCAGCGCGACGTGCCAGCCTCGAAAGGCCGACCTCGGTGGGATTGCGCCCAGGGCCTCCGTGGACGCCGGCGAACCGTCCCTCGGACAGTAGCCTGCCCCCCCTTCCTCGAGGGCAATGGCCTCGCCGCACGTGCATCGCACTTCCAGACGAACCAGCATCGATACCTCAGTCGAGGCAACGGCACAAGTCGATCAACGGCAACCAGATCGCGAGCGTCACCATCGTGGTACTAAAGAGGGCGAGGGCGAGCAGCGCCAGCAGCAAGGCCGACGTGCCGAGGTCGCGACGACTTGGGGCTCGACAGTTCCTCAGGCCGACCATGGTAACCCCGAGGCATCCGATGGTGAGCGCGGCGAGGATGCCTGGGATCACGCCGGGGCGGAGGACCAGCTTCGTGAGCGACGGAAGCGATCGCCCGATGTCCTGGAAGACCCTCGACATCTGTGCAACCTCGCCGTTGAGGAATCCGCGCGCCAGGAGCGCGGTCTGCCCGAGAATGAGCACGGCGAGGACGATGATCGACGACTTTCCCGTGAATTCCGAGACCCACGGGGGTCGGTAGGCCTCCAGCTCCGATCTCGTCACCTCGTGTCCGCACCCCGGGCAGGTCATCCCCGAAGTGAATGCCTCCCGAGGCAACGCGAAGGTAGCCCCACAGGAGCAAACCGCCCGCAGGCCACCAGACAGGAGACCTCCTGCATCCATACGAGTGACTACCCTCGTCGGCCCCGCGGGTTCATCTGCACGCGCCCGAGACGATTCTCTTTGGAACCGCCAAGGGCGCCAAGAGACGCCAAGCTTGGCGATCTTGGCGCGCTTGGCGGTTCAAAGAGGATGGCTGACTCGGCCTTGCGACGGCATCTCCCCTGCGTCTTCCGATGCAGCCCACCGCACGATGTGGTGGATTATCCACGACCCGGTGGTGAATAATCCACCGCCACGTGACGGGTCCATCTCAGCGGACGGTTTTGCAGGGCCGGAGAATGGGTCTAAGAGAATCGCTCCTGAAGTGGTTCGACCGCGAGAAGCGGCCCATGCCCTGGCGCGGGACGAAAGACCCGTACCATGTGTGGCTCTCCGAGGTCATGCTCCAGCAGACCCGCGTGGAGACCGTCACCCGGTACTGGGGGCCCTTCCTCGAGCGGTTCCCCACCGTCGCCGACCTGGCGCGCGCGGGCGAGCAGGAGGTCCTCAAGGCCTGGGAGGGCCTCGGCTACTACCGCCGGGCCCGCAACCTCCACCGCGCGGCGCAACAGGTGGTCGAACAGCACGACGGCGTGGTCCCCTCAGACGAAGCGGCCTTCCGCGACCTCCCCGGCGTGGGGGACTACACCGCCGGCGCCGTCCTCTCCATCGCGTTCGGCCGCCCCCTCCCCGCCGTGGACGGAAACGTCATCCGCGTGCTGTGCCGCCTCCTTAATATAGAGGAAGACCCGACGCGACCCGAGACCGCCTCGAGGATCCGCGGGATCGCCGCCTCGCTCGTCCACAGACGCCGCGCGGGGGACTGGACCCAGGCCCTCATGGAGCTCGGCGCCACCGTCTGCCTCCCGCGCGAGCCACGGTGCCTCCTCTGCCCGGTGGCGGTCCACTGCCAGGGACGCGCCGCGGGGACCGCCGCCCGCCTGCCCGTGCGCCCGAAGCGCAAGGCCCCGCACCGCTGGGAGCACGCCTGCGCCGTGGTCCGCCGAGGCGGAAAGCTCCTCCTGATGCGACGCCCCGAGGAGGGCCTCCTCGGCGGGCTGTGGGAGCTCCCCTCGGGCGAGGTCGGCGGAGAACCCCTCGAGGAGGCCGTCCCGCGCATCCTGGCGCAAACGACCGGGCTGTCGGGCACGTACGATCGGGAGCTGGGGCGCGTTGATCACGCCTTCACGCACGCGAAGCTGACGCTGCGGGTCTGCATGGTGAGAGGGGCCCGTGGGCGCCTGCGCTCCGCGCGCGCGGCGTGGTGCGCACCAGGCGACATCGCGCGGCTGCCGCTGTCGGTCGTCGCGCGGAACTCCCTCGACCTGGTCGAGGGGATCCGATAACCTGAGCGCCTCATGCCCCTCTGGAAGGTCCTCAAGACGGCCCTCTGGTCGCTCGCGGCGAACAAGCTGCGCAGCGCCCTCACCATGCTCGGGATCATCATCGGCGTCGCCGCCGTCATCACGATGATCTCCCTCGGCAAGGGCGCCCAGCAGAGCGTCACGGAGAACATCTCCGCGATGGGCTCCAACCTCCTCTTCATCCGACCCGGCGCCGCGACCCAGCAGCACGTCCGCCAGGCCAGCGCCGAGACCCTCAACCTCGACGACGCCGAGGCGATCCGCCGCGAGGTCGCGAACGTCGTCGGCGTCGCCGCGGAGGTCAGCCGCCAGGCTCAGGTCAAGTACATGAACCGCAATCGGAACATCTCGATCATCGGGACCGTTCCGGAGTACCAGGACGTCCGGAACGCCCCGGTCGAGCGCGGGCGGTTCATCGAGCGCCGCGACGTCATCTCCCGCGCCCGCGTCGCGGCGATCGGCGTCGACGTCGCGAAGGACCTCTTCGGCGCCCGCGACCCCGTCGGCCGCGAGATCCAGATCCGCGGGATGAACTTCCTCGTCGTCGGCCTCATGAAGGAGAAGGGCGCCACGGGCTGGAGCAACCCCGACGACCAGGTCTACATCCCCGTCACCACCGCCCAGCGGCGACTCTTCGGGATGGAGCACATCAACAACCTCAACGTGAAGGTCGACGCGGAGACCCACATCGAGTCGGCCCAGGCCGACATCGAGCGCCTCCTCCGCGGCCGCCACCGCATCCTCACGGCCGAGGAGCCCGACTTCAACATCCGCAGCCAGACCGAGGTCCTCCAGCGGATGGGGGACATGGTCCAGACCTTCACCATCCTTCTCGGCGGGATCGCCGGCGTCTCGCTCCTCGTCGGCGGGATCGGGATCATGAACATCATGCTCGTCTCCGTCACCGAGCGGACGCGCGAGATCGGCGTCCGGAAGGCGATCGGCGCGAAGCGCGGCGACATCCTGCGGCAGTTCCTCGTCGAGGCGATCACGATCAGCCTCGTCGGCGGCGCGATCGGCATCGGCCTCGGCTGGGTCGGCGCGCTCGCCTTCCGCACCTACAGCGAGTGGAACACGCGAATCTCCACCGACTCGGTCATGCTCGCCTTCACGTTCGCGACCGCGATCGGCCTCTTCTTCGGCATCTGGCCCGCCATGAAGGCCGCGCGCCTGAATCCCATCGAGGCGCTGAGGTACGAATGATCCGCTACGCCCTCGTCCTCGCACTCTGCGCGACGGCCCTCGCCGACGTCGTCATCGAACGGACGGCCGTCGTCAAGACGACCCGGGTCGACGGCCGCGTCGAGACCGTCCCGCGCCGCGAGCGGGTATCGATCCAGGGCGGGAACGTCCGGATCGAGGACCTCGACCTCGCCGAGGTCTGGATCCTCCGGGTGGACAAGGGCGTGCTGTGGTACGTCGACGAGCGATCGGGGACGTTCGCCGAGGTCCCCTTCGACCTCGTCCGCGCGCGGCGCCTGGAGCTCGTCGCGCAGCTCGAGGAGTGCGCGAAGCGGGTCACGGACAAGGACCTGAACGCCCGCTACCAGGAGCTGCTCATGCAGCTCGGGGCGATCGACGGCGCCCCCGAGATCGCGGCCTCGGGAGAGAAGGCGGAGGTCGCGGGGAGGGCCTGCGAGCGCGTCACCGTGAAGGCGGGGCGGATCCAGGTCATGGACGCCTTCGCGGCGACGGGAGTCCCGGGCGCCCCGGAGTACTGGACGGCGCTCGGGCGGATCGACGCCTTGCCGCACGGCGTCGCGGAGGCCCTCGCGAAGGACGGGCGACTCCCGATGAAGGGGAAGGTACGCATGACGTTCCTGCTCGCGCGGGTCGAGCGGACCGAGGAGGTCACGCGGATCGAGGAGCGCGCCTGCGACGCGAAGGAGTTCGAGCTCCCCGCGGGCCTCACGGCGATCGAGCTGCCCGGCTTCGAGGCCGAGCGCGGCCCGAAGGAGGCCCCCAAGGGCGGAATCGAGCAGGACCAGCCCAAGTAGCGCGCCGGTGGGCGCGGTCGAGGCGGGAGAGCCCTTGCGATCGACGTCGGCCACACTTGTGTCCACACACTTGGGTGTGTAGGATCCAGTCGTCTGGCGGAGGCATCCCCATGGCGACGAATCTCGCGATCGACAGCCGGCTCATCGAGCGAGCGCGCCGGATCGGGAAACACAAGACCAAGAAGGAAGCGGTGACGGCGGCGCTCGAGGAGTACGTCCGACATCGTCGGCAACTCCGCATTCTCGACCTGGTCGGGAAGATCGAGTACGAAACGTCGTACGATTACAAGGCGGGCCGGCAGGGGGCCCGCAGGTGAACGTCCTCGTCGACACGTCCGTCTGGTCGCTCGCACTGCGACGGCGTCCATCGGACCTGAGCCCGGCCGAGCGCCGGATCGTCTTCGAATGGAGAGAGCTGGTGCGGGAGGGCGGAGCCCAGTTGATCGGCGCCATCCGCCAGGAGGTCCTCTCGGGCATTCGCACCCAGGCCGACTTCGAGAGGCTGCGGGATCACCTTGCGGACTTCGAGGACCTTCCAGTCGATTCCGGCGACCACGTCGAGGCGGCGCGCTTCTACAACATCTGCCAGGCGCGCGGGCTGGGCGGAGCGCACGTGGACCTGCTCATTTGCGCCGCCGCCCACCGGCACGGCTGCCCGGTTTTCACGACGGACGAGGACTTCCGTCGGTATGCGAAACACCTCCCCCTTCGGCTGCATTCACCGCGGATCACTCCGGGGTAGGTCGACAACCTCCTGATGACCCGCACTTGGGCAGGGACTCGTCCATCGTGTTCCGGGCCTCGGCGAAGATGTTCTCGATGAGCCGCATGTCGGGCGCCTCCAGCGAGACCGAGACGATCTGGATGTGCTCAGCGGGCCACGATGGCACGGAGGGCAAGGAAGGCGGACCTGCGCACGTCCTTGTCCGAGTCCTTCAGGAGCACGTCACGGAGCGCGGGAACCGCATCCACGGACTGCTCTCCAAGGCCGCCCAGGGCCTCCGCAACTGCGCCGCGGACCTGTGCGGAAGTGTCGCGAAGCGCCTCCATCAGCGCAGCCACGGCAGCGTTCTCGCAACGGTCACTGAACACTCGCGCCGCGGCGAGTCGCACCGATGCGTCGGGGTCCTTCAGCGCCAGCAGGAGGCGCGGTACGACGTCGGCGACCTCGGCAGGGATGTCGCGGAGCCATCCGATGAAGAACTGACGGACGCGTGGATCCGAGTCCTCGGAGGCGTCGAGAACGGACCCGGCGACTACCGGGTCCTGTACGCGGCAACGAAGCGTAGCCAGGCGAAAGAGGTCCTGACCACCAGGATTCCCTGCCGAAATGACCCGACTCAGCGCCTCGACTGCCTCGGGGCGCCTCGCCCCAAGGTCGCAGAGCGCAGCGATGGCCATCGATCTCGTAGTCCCATCCGGGTCGTCCACAGCCGCGACGAGGCCGTCAAGTGCATGCGGCGAGGTTGAACCCACTGCGACGAGGGCGCCGATGGCGGCCACGCGCACCTGGGCGTCCGGGTCGTGAAGCAGGTCGCAGAGCGACGGAATGGCGTCATGCGCCTCCTCGCCGATCTTCCCCAGCACGCGAATGCCGGCCAGACGGACGTTCGGCTCGGCCGCTCGAAGGACCGGAAGGACATGCGGCACGGCCGGTGCGCCCAGCTCTACGATCGCATCCTCCGGCCACGACGCACTCGATGTCGCATCCATGAGGAGCGGAGCGAGCAAGGGAACGGACACGTCGGGCCCGACACCAATCCGCAGGAGGGCCCAACTCGCGGCGTACCGGGTTTGCATGTCCTCCGCGTGGAGGGCCAAGGCGACGACCTTCGCGGCTTCTTCGGCTCCCTCTCCGAGATGGCCCAGTCCGGGCAAGGCCTCCTGCTGGACGCGGTAGTCGTCGTCTCCAGCCGCACGCACGAGCATCGCCATCGCGTCGGGATCGCCCGGGGCACGCCGCGCGAGCGTCCTCGCGGCAGCCCTGCGGACTACGGGGTCGGGATCGCCCAGTACCACGTCGAGCAGATCGAGCTCCGCTCGCGGGTTGCCCGCAAGTGGACCGAGCAAGCTGTCCAGGTGCCGCTTGGCGATGTCCTCAGGGATGAACCGGTGCGGAAGGGCCTCCGCCAGGGCCTGGGCGTCGATCCGCTCCAGGGCGCTCGACGCAGCGTCGCGGACTCCGCTATCATCGTCGGAGAGCGCCCTGACGAGCGTCGGCACGGCCTCGTTCGCGACGGGCCCGATCTTCCCCAGGGCCTCCATGGAATTCCGACGGACCTCCAAAGACGGGTCGCTCCCTGCCTTCAGCAAGGTCGGCAGGGCCTCCACGGCGAGGGGATCGATCATAGCCAGCATCCGGGCGGCGATTCGCCTGTGCTCCGTCGTACCCTCGCGAAGCCACTGGATCATCGTGGGGACGATCACGGGACCCGCCCTGCCGAGGAGCGTGTAGGACTCCTGGCTGACCCAGCCGTCGGGGTCGTCGATTCCCTTGAGCGCCAGTTCAACGGCCTTCGGATGCTTGGGCGCGATCTGACTCAGGGCACGCAGGGCTGTTGAGCGATCCGCGGCCGCGGGGTCCCCGGCGATCTCCAAGAGCCTCGGGACGGCCTCCGCAGCCCGCGGACCAAGCCGAGGGAGACCGAGGATGATACCCGCACGGACCTCTCCGCCCTCCGCCTCATCAAGCGCCCGCAGGAGAGACGGAATGGCGGCGGCGGGCGTTTCGTCCCACCGCGTTATCGCACAGGCAATCTGGGCGCTCACGTCGCCCCGCTCGGATCCGAGGAGCTCGATCAGGATGGGGATGGCGTCGGGCGGGGGGAGCTCGAGGGCGCGCGCCACGGCAGCGCGGACACGGCCGTCGTCCGACTTCAGATGCTCCACAAGCGCCGTTACACCATCTGGCCCCAGGCGTACAAGCGTGCGCGCGATCGCCTCCAGGTGGTCCCCCGTCCCCTCGCTCAGCACACGAGAGACGGAAGGAATGGCGGAGCGCGCCTTGGGACCGATCATGGCAATGGCGTGCAGGCACGCCCCCGCCAACCGCTCATCCTCGGACAGGACGCCCTCGGCCAGCTCAGGCGCAGCGTCGGCGGCGGCCTCCCCGCATCTCCCCAGGGCATGAGCAGCGTATGCCTGGGCGTCTCCCACTTCCTCTCGCAGGCAATGGATGAGGGAAGGGACAAGATCGGGAGGTACGTCAAGGGAGGAGCCGAGGGCTGTGATCGCAGACCTGCGCACCCCCGGATCGGAGTCCTGGAGGAGGGCAACCACCGAGGCTCGACCGCCCTTTCCAAGCAGCAGCAGCGCCACTCCCGCCTGGGACCGGACGTCTGGCGCCGGGTCTCGAAGCGCCTTCTGGAGTGCGTCCAGGGCCTCCGCGGACTCGGGGCCCAGGCGGCCTAAGTAGGACGCACTAAGTTCCACGGGATACCGGAATGCACGATCGCTGGAGTCGCGCCCGTGAGGGCGCGGTGGATCATGCCCGTAAGGGCGTGATCCTGCGGTCGCACGCCCTTACGGGCGTGATCCACCGCGCGCTTACGCGCGCGACTCCAAGTCGAGCTGGTTGGTGTATCCCGGGAAACTTAGTGGACGCTACTTAGCTCCTGGGCGGCCGCAAGCCGGACCTCGACGCGGTCATCCTCGAGGTCATGTGCCCAGCCCCCAACGGTATGGGCGTCCTCGGCACGGAGGAGGGCACACATGAGCAGGAGGCCGAGCGGCGCAAGAAACGCGCAGAGTCGCATGGGGTGAGTTCCTCTCGAATACAATCCTACGCCCACGCTACGGACGCTTCGGCAGCGACTCGTCCATCGTCTTCCGCGCCTCGGCGAGGATGTTCTCGAGGAGGCCCATGTCGGGCGCCTCCAGAGCGACGGAGATGATTTTCAGGTGCTCGCGGAATGAGGCGAGCTCCTTGAGGACGTTCTGGCGGTTGGCCCAGAGCATCTCGGCGGTCATCCGCACGTCGCTCCGCGCCACGCGGGTCGCCCCGCGGAAGCTCCCCGCGGCGAGCGTCCAGGCGAGCGGGGCGTGTCCGCGCGCGAGGAGGACGAGCGCCGCCGCGATCCCGTAGGGCAGGTGGCTCGTCGCCGCCACGACGCGATCGTGGACCTCCTCGTCAAGGACGTACGGAGTCGCGCCGACCGCGCGGACGATGCGCGAGACCTCCTCGATCGAGTCGGGGTGCGGGTTCGGGCCGGGGCACAGGACCCACACGGCCCCCTCGAACAGGCGCGGGTCGGCGCTTGCGATCCCGCTCCCCTCGGTCCCCGCGAGCGGGTGACCGCCGACGAACGCCGCGCGGAGCCCGGCGCGCTCGACGGCCTTCCGCACGGGGAGCTTGACGCTGCCGACATCGGTGAGGACGACCCGGTGTCCGAGCGCCGGCGCGACCATCGGGACGAGGTCGACGATCCCGTTCATCGGCGTCGCAAGGACGACGATGTCCGCCTTCGAGCAGGCCTGCTCCAGATCCACGACCTCGTCGATCGCGCCGCGCTTCTCGGCCTGGTGGGCGACCTCCTCGTTTGCGTCGACGCCGAGGACGCACGAGACCGCCTCGCGCGTACGGAGCGCGAGTCCGAGGGAACCGCCAATCTGGCCCAGCCCTACGATGGCGATCGTCTGTTCGGCGAGCTCTTCCATCGCTACACCTTCAGATCCGCCCGCCGGGGCCACCCCGGCGCCTGCCGCAGCAGCTCGGCGAGCTTGAGGTACGCTGCACGCGAGACGCCCCCGCGCGCGACGATTTCGCGGTCGGCGCCGACGACGAGGATCGACGGCGACTTCGGCACGAGGATGTACTCCACGTCCTGGATCGGGAGGGTCCGGAGCACCGGAGTCCCCTTCGCCGTGAACGACTGCACCGCGATGTCCCCGGGACGGAGGATGAGGACGTTCCGCTGCCCCAGGTGCCGCAGGTGCCGGAGCATCATGATCGCGACCGCGAAGCCGAGCAAGTAGACCGTCCCGCTCACGGGGCGGTACTCTGCGAGGCTGCGAAGATAGGCGGTGAAGAACGAGTAGATCATGATCAGGACGCCCATCCCCCCGAAGAGGACGCTGCCGAGGAGCGCCGTGAACCCCTTGAGCTGCTGCTTCCAGAGGTAGAGCTTCACGGCGTCCTCGCTCGCGTCGAAGCCGATCCCGAAGAGGGGATTCCGCGGGTCGACGAGGGCCTCGCGGACGGTGCGCGCGAAGATGCCGAACGTCTCGGCGGGAGGGGCCTGCACGGCAACGGGGAAGGCTACGGCGGGCGCGTCCTCGATGTCGGCGTCGCGGAATTCGACGTCCAGGACGCGGGAGCTGGATCGGGCGGCCTGGATCGCCTGCTCGGCGTCGGTCCAGGAGACGAGCGGCTGGCGGCGGTTGCTGCCGAGGAGGGCGGTGACCTCCCAGACGGTGCGGGGCGCGATCCAGCCGTCCTTCGTGGTGCGCATCACCTCGATGGCGGCGACCTCGGCCTTCTCGATCTCGCGGTGGGCGAGGAGCGGGTCGTCGGCCGAGGTGGAAAAGACGGTGATCTTCGTCGGCTCGACGCGGGCCTGGCTGGAGGAGAGCATGCGCATGGAGAGGCCGACGCCGAGGAGGAGGGTGCCGAGTCCGATGGGAGGGGCCCAGGCGCCGTAGGAGGCGGTGTTGCCGGCGCCGAGGAGGAGGCCGCCCGCGAGGCAGACGGCGCCGGTCCAGAGGAGGGAGGCCTCCCAGGGAGAGGACTGGTCGAGGCGGACGACGAGGTCGTTTGTTCTGGGGGGTTCCATGGGAGGGGCCAGTGTAGCGGAAGCGGGGCGGCGGAGGGAATCCTCGGGGCTTCGATATCAGATATCTGATATCTGAGGTCTGATATCTGATATGTACCCGCGAACAAAGCCATCCAGGCTTGGACCGTGGAATCACGATGGGAACGCGGTCCATATCTGATATCAGATGTCAGATGTCAGATATCGTCGCCCGGCCTCGTGGAGGCCCTCCCTCTCTGGGCCACCAGCCTCCTCTGGATCCACGCCGCGACCGCCTGGCCGGGTGGCTCTAGACCGTACGACCGATGGCGACCGCGACGGGGCGGATCTGGGCCATGAGGGCCTCGAACTCGTGGAAGTGGAGGCTCTGCGGCCCGTCGCAGAGGGCCTTCTCGGGGTTCGGGTGCACCTCGATGATCAGCCCGTCCGCCCCCGCCGCCACCGCGGCTCTCGCGAGAGCCGGAATTGGCGCCCGCTCGCCCGCCGCGTGGCTCGGGTCCACGATCACCGGCAGGTGCGAGAGGCGCTTCAGCACCGGCACCGCCGAGATGTCCAGCGTGTTCCGCGTGTAGCGCTCGAACGTCCGGATGCCGCGCTCGCACAGCATCACGTGGTAGTTCCCCTTCGACAGGATGTACTCCGCGCTCATGAGCAGCTCCTCGAGCGTGCTCATCATCCCCCGCTTGAGCAGGATCGGCTTGTTCACCTTCCCCAGCTCCTCGAGGAGCTGGAAGTTCTGCATGTTCCGCGCGCCGACCTGAAGGATGTCGGCGAACCCCATCATGTAGTCGAGCTCGTTCGTCGAGAGGATCTCCGTGACGATCTTGAGCCCCGTCTCCTTCCGCGCGTTCTTGAGGAACTCGAGCCCCTCGTGCCCCAGCCCCTGGAACGCGTAAGGGCTCGTGCGAGGCTTGTACGCCCCCCCACGGAGGACCCGGGCGCCGGCGGCCTTCACGGCCCTCGCGGTGGCCATCACCTGCTCCTGCGTCTCCACCGCGCAGGGGCCGGCCATCACGATGATCTCGTTCCCGCCGATCCGCACGCCCTCGACGTCGACGACCGTGTCGTCCGGCTTGAACTCGCGGCTCGCGAGCTTGAAGGGCTTGAGGATGGGGATGACGCGGTCGACTCCCGGAAGCCCTTCGAACGTGGATGGATCGACCTTCCGCTCGTTCCCGATCACGCCGATGATCGTCCGCTCCTCCCCCTTCGAGACGTGGGGGCGGAAGCCGTGGTCCTCGATCGCCTTGATGATGGCGCCGACTTCCTTGACGGTCGCGGTTCCCTTCATGATGACGATCATGGCGGTTTCCTTCGGGGGGGCCGCGGATCCCTTGGCTTCGCTCGACATCGACATCCCAATCACTGTACCAGATCCGGTCGGAGCTTCGTCGCCTCGCCCAGGTAGACGTGGCGGACGTCCTCCTGCGCGAGGTCCGTGTTCACCAGGAGCAGCACGCGGACGATCCGCGGCGGCGCCCCGGGGACCGCGATCTCCTGCGCACAGAGGAGGGGGACCGAGGTCCACCCCATCTGCCTCGCGGCGCGGGCCGGAAAGTCAGCGTTCAGGTCCGGCGTCGCGGTGAAGAAGGCCGCCGCGACGTCCTCGGCCTTCACGCCGTTCTCCGCGACGACCCGCCCCAGCATCTCGCGGACCGCCCGCTCGATCGCCTGCGGATCGTTCGCACCGACCCCCGTCGCCCCCCGGATCCCGCGAACCGCCATCCGACTTCCCTCAGGCTCGGTCGATCTCGGCCCGCATCGCCGCGATCACCATCCGGACCTCGGACCGCGCCGTGTTCGGGTCGGGGGCGCTCGCGATCCGTTGCACCAGGGCGCTGCCGCAGATCGCCCCGTCCGCGATCCGCGTCACCTCGCGGGCCTGCTCGGGCGTCGAGATCCCGAATCCGACGCAGATCGGCTTTTCAGTCGCCTTCCGCACCCGCCCGACGAAGTCCTTCAGCCCCGGCGGCAGCTCCTTCCGCTCCCCGGTCACCCCGGTCACGGAGACGAGGTAGAGGAAGCCCTGCGCCTCCTCCGCGATCCGCTTGACCCGCGACGGCGGGCTCGTCGGCGCGACGAGCGGGATCAGATCGAGGCTCCCCTCGCGAAACGCGGGGTGGTAGCGACGGCCCGCCTCCCAGGTCAAGTCAGGCACCACGAGGCCGTCGATCCCCGCCGCGTGCGCGTCGCGCAGGAAGGCCGGCAGCCCGTACTGCAAGATCGGGTTGATGTAGGTCATCACCACGATCGGCGCGTTGAACTGCTTGCGCAGGCCCCGCACGAGCTTGAACAGGCGCGAGACGTTCATGCCGTTGTGGAGCGCCGCCTGGCTCGCGTACTGGATCACCGGCCCGTCCGCGAGCGGGTCCGAGAACGGGAGGCCGATCTCGACCATGTCGGCGCCGTGGTTGAGCGCCTCGAGGATCAACTCGCCGCTCGATCCCATGTCGGGAAAGCCGGCAACGAAGAACGGCGAGAGGATCTTCCTCCCCTGGCTCTTCGCGCGCAGGAAGAGGTCGGAGATCCTCGTGGCCTTCGACGCGACGGCGGTCTCCTTCACGCGTTCCCCTCCCCCGACAGCCTCGCCACCATCTCGACGTCCTTGTCCCCGCGCCCCGAGACGTTCACGACGAGGACCTCCCTCTTCGCCATCTGCGCGGCCATCCTCCCCGCGAAGGCGAGGGCGTGGGCGCACTCCAGCGCGGGGAGGATCCCCTCCGTCGTCGCCAGCTCGTGGAACGCCGCGAGCGCCTCGTCGTCCGTCACCGCGACGTACGTCACGCGCCGCGTGTCGCGGAGGTGCGAGTGCTCCGGCCCGACGCCGGGGTAGTCGAGGCCGGCGCTCACGGAGTGGGTCGGCGTCACCTGTCCGTCGTCGTCCTGGAGGAGGTAGCTGTACGCGCCGTGGAGGACGCCCGGCTTCCCCTTGCAGAGCGTCGCGGCGTGCTGGTCGGTGTCGAGCCCGTGGCCGGCGGCCTCGACGCCGAAGAGCTTCACCTTCTTGTCCTCGAGGAACGGGTGGAACATCCCGAGCGCGTTCGATCCCCCTCCGACGCAGGCGACGATCGCCGTCGGAAGCTTCCCCTCCGCGGCGAGGCACTGCTTGCGCGCCTCCTTCCCGATCACGCTCTGGAACTCGCGGACGAGGAGGGGATAGGGGTGGGGCCCCACGGTGGATCCGATGATGTAGTGGGTCCGCTCGACGTTGGTGACCCAGTCGCGGATCGCCTCGCTCGTGGCGTCCTTGAGCGTGCGCGTGCCCGACTTCACGGGGATGACCTTCGCGCCGAGGAGGTTCATGCGCGTCACGTTGATCGCCTGGCGCTTCATGTCCTCTTCGCCCATGTAGACGTCGCACGCCATCCCGAAGAGGGCGGCGACGGTGGCGGTGGCGACGCCGTGCTGGCCGGCGCCGGTCTCGGCGATCAGGCGCTTCTTCCCCATCGTCCGCGCGAGGAGGCCCTGGCCGAGCGTGTTGTTGATCTTGTGGGCGCCGGTGTGGTTCAGGTCCTCGCGCTTGAGGTAGACCTTCGGCCCGCCCCAGACCGAGGAGAGGCGCTTCGCGTGATAGAGAGGGGTCGGGCGCCCGGCGTAGTCCCCCTGGAGCGCGCGCAGCTCGGCCGCGAACGCGCGGCTCTTGCGGGCGCGGTTCCAGGTCGCCTCGAGCTCCTCGAGGGCGGCCATGAGCGTCTCGGGGACGTACTGGCCGCCATAGGGGCCGTAGTACCCTAGCCGGTCTGGTAGTCCCATTCGCGGACCTCCTGGACGAAGCTCCGGACCAGCTCCTTGTCCTTCACGCCCGGCTCGGTCTCGACGCCGGTGGCGACATCGACTCCGTACGGGTTGCACGCCGCGATCGCCTTGGCGACGTTGTCGGGCCGAAGGCCTCCTGAGAGGACGACGCGGCCGAGGGCGCTGGCGCGGCGGGCGATGTCCCAGTTGAAGGAGAGCCCCGATCCGCCCGGGAGGACCTTCGACCAGGTGTCGAGGAGGAACCACTCGAGGCCGTACTCCTTGACGGCGAGGAGGACCTGCTCGTCGTGGACGGCGAACGACTTCAGGACGGGGAGCATGAGGCCCTTCACGAACTCGGGCTCCTCCTGGCCGTGGAGCTGGAGGTAGTCGAGCTCGCACTCCTCGAAGGCCTTCTTGAGGAAGTCGGCGGACTCGTTGACGAAGACGCCGAATTTGAGGACGCCCTCGGGCGTGGCCTTCGCAATCTCCCTCGCGCGGTCGTTCGTGAGGAAGCGGGGGGAGAGGGGGTAGAAGTTGAGGCCGATGGCGTCGGCGCCGGCGTCCGCCGCAACGACGGCGTCCTCGGGGCGAGTGACGCCGCAGATCTTCACGAATCGTCGGCCATCCGGCATAGGGGGGGGAGTCTACCAGAGGGGGGAGCGGGGATCAAAGATACCGCAAGGTCACAAGGACGGTCGTCCCGTCGTCGGCGTGCTCGTACTCGTGCTCGTGCTCGTACTCGAACGTGCTCGTCGCTCGCGCGCTTCCGAGTACGAGCACGAGTACGAGCACGACCACGCCGACGATGCATGGACAGGCGATGCGCGAGACGATTCGATTGCCGCGAAGACGCTTGCTCGGCATACTGCCCCCCATGGACCTCCGCGAAACCTATACCTCGCTCGGCCTCGCCATCGGCGTCGGCCTTCTCATCGGCCTCCAGCGCGAGCAGTCGGCCGCGAACGACCAGCAGGCTGGCCCCGCCAGCCCGCAGAACGCCCCGCGCACGATCGGCGGCATCCGGACCTACCCCCTGGCGGGGCTCGCGGGCGCCGTCTGCGCCCTCTGCTCCCGCGCCTTCGGCGTCTGGTTCGTGGGAGCAGGGCTCGTCGCGATCCTCATCCCCCTCGCCCTCGCCTACTGGGACGACCTGCGGCGCGACCGGGACCGCGGCATCACCTCGGACCTCGCCTTCCTCCTGACCTACCTCCTCGGCGCGCTCGCGGTGTCGGGCGGGATCGTGGAGCCGACCGCGAGCCGATGGCTCCTCGTGGCGAGTCTCGGCGTCGCCGTGACGGCGCTGCTCTCCCTCAAGCGCCCGCTCCACGAATTCGTCGCGCGCCTCTCCCCGGACGACATCTACGCCACGGTGAAGTTCTGCGTCGTGGCCGTGATCGTCCTCCCGCTCCTCCCGAACCGGACCTACGGCCCGCTCGACGTCCTCAACCCGTTCCACATCGGGCTCATGGTGGTCCTCATCGCGGGGATCAGCTTCGTGGGGTACGTCGCGATCCGCGCCCTGGGGCCCGGCCGCGGGCTGGGGCTGACGGGGGTCGTCGGCGGCCTCGTCTCTTCCACCGCGGTCACGCTCGCGCTCTCGGGGCGGGCGAAGTCGGAGCCTGCCGTCGCCGGGCCCTGCGCGATGGGCGTGGTGCTGGCGTCGACCATCATGGCGATCCGCGTGGTCATGGAAGTGGCCGTGGTGAACCGCGACCTCCTCCCCGTGGTCGCCCTTCCGATGGGCGCGCTCTGGGCAGGAGGGGTCCTCGCGGCGACGCTCCTCTGGCTCGGATCCCGCCGCGAGGTCGTGCGCGCCGAGGCGGTCCGCATCACGAACCCCTTCGAAGTCGGATCGGCGGTGAAATTCGGCCTGCTCTTTGCCGTCGTCCTCCTCGTGGCGAAGGCGGCCCCGCGGTACTTCGGGGACCGCGGGACCTATGTCGCGGGGGCGCTGGCGGGGCTGTCGGACGTCGACGCGATCACGCTCTCGATGGCGCGCCTTGCGAAGGAGGGGCTCTCGCAGCAGGTCGCGGCGACCACGATCCTGATCGCGTGCGGAGCGAACACGCTCGTAAAGGCCTTCCTCGCCCTCTCGCTCGGCGGCTGGGCCTTCGGCCGCCGGGTCCTCCTCGCCTTCTTCCTGATGCTCGCCTCCGGCGCCGCCGGCGCGCTCGCCCTCTGGTCTCGCGCGTAGCCGGACCGGGGTGCGCCGCATCAAGGCGTGACGAAGTCGCGCACAGTGTTGGTGATGACGTCCGAGCGGACGATCGTCAGGCAGCAGACCTTCCCGTCATGCTCCCAGGCGACGAGAACGAGGTTGTCGCCGGCGCGGATGCCCGCCTTTTCGCGGAGGGCCTTCGGAATGACCATCTGGCCGCGGGCATCGATCGGCACGATGGCCTCGATGCGGCACTTCGATTCGGGACAAACGCCAGCCGTGCTATTGCCGCACGGTTCCCGGGAGGAGGGTCGTTTCCTGGGCGAAGCGCCGGCCTTGCGCACCGGGTCCTGACACGATTGCGGATCGCACTCAGCCATGTGTCCCTCCCGACATCGAATTGTGAGGCTCTTGGACGGGTGCCCGGCTGGCGCCCCGTTCTAAACGTTTGTTGCCTGTTTAGCGATCAGGACCTCCCTGTTTCAGTGAACGCGTCCGGTTGCCGGCCAATCCCCACACCGGGATTCCGTGTCGCCTGATCCCTCTGACCCATCCGAAGTACCCGACGGGAGAGGGTCGCGACCTCGGGAACCGCCTGATCCCCCGCAAGCCCATGCGTGCAATCGGCCTGCCTACGCGGCCGCGCCTGTCCAAAGGCGGGTTGCCAGTCCCCTACCGAGGCGCCCCGTCCGTTCCCTCGGCGCGCTCCGACGGATGGCCAGCGCGTTCCATCTGATCGTTCTGATGGTGCGTGGGCTGCACCGGATCAAGTCACTGACGTTCACGGACCCCGCGACGGAGACGGTTCCGTCGCGGCTCCGCGTCCCAGCATGGGGGGCGACATGGAAGCGGTCACGAACGAGAAGAGCCGGCGCGAGTTCCTCACGGCGGCCCTGGGCATGGCGGCGGGCGCCGTCGCGCTCTCCGGGTGCAAGACCGACACTCCGCCTCGCGGAGAGGGGGTGAAGGCGGGCGCCTTCGGCACGCGCCCCGGGATGATCATAGACACCCGCCGATGCGTCGGATGCAAGGCCTGCACCGTCGCGTGCAAGGCCGAGAACCACACGCCGCCCGGCGTCGCCTACTGCTGGGTGACGGAGGAGGCGAAGGGCCAGTACCCCGTCCTCTCGCGCCTCTTCCAGTCCCAGCGCTGCAACCAATGCGCCAATCCCCCCTGCGTCCCCGTGTGTCCGGTCGACCCCGACGCGAAGGGGCACCGCGCGACGTGGAAGCGCGATGAGGACGGCATCGTCGTCATCGACTACGACCGCTGCATCGGCTGCGGGCAGTGCGTCGACGCCTGTCCCTACGGCGCGCGGTCGCTCGACGAGGGGAAGAGCTACTACAGCTCGCCCACCGCGTACGAAGGGCAGGCCTCGCCCGAGTACGCCCTCTACCTCAAGCGCGAGGCCGGCAAGCCTCCCATCGACAAAGCGAGGAAGTGCACGTTCTGCCTCCACCGCGTGACGAACGGCCTCCCTCCGTCGTGCGCGGCAACGTGCATGGGGCACGCGATCCACTTCGGCGACCTCGGCGACCCTGAGGCGACGTGCCTCGCGCACGGCGAGAACCTCCGCGACATCCTGGGATCGGGAAAGGCCACGAGGCTCAAGGAAGAGAAGGGCACCGAGCCTGCCATCTACTACCTGACGTAGTCCGCGCGCGGTCCGGGTCGGACGGTCGGAGTGATTCGTAGAGGAGAGGTCATCCCCATGGAAGAGAACGGAAAGTCGAACGGCGCCACGCGACGCGACTTCCTGAAGTGCTCCGCGCTCCTGGGCGTCTCCCCGATGCTCCTGCGGGCGCTCGACACGCAGGCTGCGGACGGGGCGGCCGGGATGGACTATCGCCTGAACGACCCGGAGAACATGATCTTCTCGGTGTGCCTGGGGTGCAACACCGGCTGCGGAATCAAGGTGAAGATCCAGGACGGCGTCGCCGTGAAGATCGACGGTAACCCGCTTACGCCCTGGAACGCCTCCCCGCACCTCGCCTACAAGACCACCCCCAAGGAGGCGGCGCGGACCGAGGGCGCCCTCTGTCCGAAGGGACAGGCCGGGATCATGACCCTCTACGACCCCTACCGGATCAAGAAGGTCCTGAAGCGCGACGGCCCGCGAGGCTCGATGCGCTGGAAGGCGATCGACTTCCATCAGGCCGTCGACGAGATCGTGAACGGGGGCAAGCTCTTCTCCCATGTGCAGGGCGAGGAGACGCGCAACGTCGAGGGGCTCAATGACCTGTGGGCCCTTCGCGACCCGAAGCTCGCCGGCGAGATGGGGAAGGCCGTCGAGGAGATCTGGCACGAGAAGGACGCCGAGAAGAAGAAGGGCAAGGTCGAGGAGTTCAAGGCGAAGTTCAAGGACCACCTCGGCCTCCTGATCGACCCGGAGCACCCGGACCTCGGCCCGAAGAACAACCAGTTCGTGTGGACCCACGGGCGCCTGAAGGGCGGCCGCGGCGACTTCTTCTCCCGGTTCATCAAGGAGAGCTTCGGCTCGGCCAACTACCACGGCCACACGACCGTCTGCCAGGGGTCCCTGTACTTCACCGGCAAGGCGATGTCGGAGCAGTACGCCTTCGACGAAAAGAAGGGGAAGGCGGACTGGACCGGCGGGGACAAGTTCTTCTGGCAGGCCGACCAGAGCGCCTCCGAGTTCATCCTGTTCGTGGGCTCCTCCCCCTTCGAGGCGAACTACCCGCCGCTCCGCACGACGAACATCATCAACGGCCTCTCCGAGGGGCGGCTCAAGTACGCCGTCGTCGACCCGCGGTTCTCCAAGACCGCCGCCAAGGCGTGGAAGTGGCTGCCCGCGAAGCCGGGCCACGAGGCCGCCATCGCCTTCGGCATGATGAGGTGGATCCTCGAAAACGAGAAGTACGACCGGAAGTACCTCGCGAACGCGAACAAGGCGGCCGCCACGATCGACGGCGAGCCCACCTGGTGCAACGGCTGCTGGCTCGTGAAGATGAAGGACGGCAAGCCGGGTGAGTTTCTCCACGCCTCCGAGATCGGTGTGGCGAAGGAGAAGCGCACCGGGACGGCCGGGGCCGAGACCGTCGAGTACGAGTTCGACGGCTTCGTCGTCCTCTCGGGAGGGGACGCGACGAGCTTCGACCCGAACGACGAGAAGGTCGCCGTGGAGGGCGACCTCTTCGTCGACACCCAGGTGAACGGCATCGCCGTCAAGAGCGTACTGCAGGTCCTGAAGGAGGAGACGAACAAGAAGTCGATCGCCGAGTGGGGAAAGGCCTGCGACGTGTCCGAGACGGACATCGTGGAGCTGGCGCGTGAGTTCACCTCCCACGGCAAGAAGGCCGCTGCCTGCACGCACCGCGGCTGCTCGCAGCACACGAACGGCTTCTACAACTGCTTCTCCTTCAACACGCTCAACCTCCTCATCGGGAACTACGACTGGCGCGGGGGCTCGGTGAAAGCCTCCTCGTATGACACGACCGGTGGGAAGGCGACCGGGCCGTTCGACTTCAAGTCGGGCCAGCACGCGAAGAAGGCGAAGACGTTCGGCGTGGGCATCCTCCGTGAGAAGAAGTACGAGGAGGTGACCCTCTTCGATGGGAAGTACCCCTCGAAGCGGCCCTGGTTCCCGAACGCGACGGACCTCTACCAGGAGATCCTCCCGTCGATCGGCGACGCCTACCCGTACCCCGTGAAGGCGCTGCTGCTCTACATGGGGACGCCCGGGTACTCCCTCCCCGCGGGGCAGACCGCGATCGCGGTGCTCGCGGACACGGCGAAGCTCCCGCTCTTCGTCGCCTCCGACATCGTGATCGGGGAGTCCTCGATGTACGCGGACTACATCTTCCCCGACCTCATGTACCTCGAGCGGTGGGAGTTCCAGGGATCGCACCCGAACAACATCTGGAAGGTGCAGCCCGTGAGGCAGCCGGCGGTGGCGCCGATCCCGGAGACCGTGAAGGTCTTCGGCGAGGAGATGCCCATCTCCCTCGAGGCCTTCATGCTGGCCGTGGCGGAGAAGATGGGGTTGCCCGGGTACGGAGCCAACGGGTTCGGACCGAGCGACCCGTTCCGCAGGCCCGAGGACTTCTACCTCCGGATGGTCGCGAACCTCGCCTGGGGCGAGAAGCGCGACGGGAGCGAAGCGGTGCCGGACGCGAGCGACGAGGAGATGGCGATCTTCGAGAAGGCGCGGAGGCACCTGCCGAAGACGGTCTTCGACCTCGCGAAGTGGCAGGCCATCGTGGGGCCGCACTGGAAGCGCGTCGTGACCGTCCTCAACCGCGGCGGGCGGTTCCAGGACTACGACAAGGCCTTCGACGGCGAGAAGGTGAAGAACAAGTACGGCAAGCAGATCGACATGTACGCGGAGAAGGTCGCCAAGACAAAGAGCTCGATGACGGGCAAGTCCAACTGGGGGATGGCCGCGTACTTCCCGATCGCCGACTGCATGGGCAACCTGCTCTCGCACAAGGAAGGCGACCTGCACCTGATCACGCACCGCGAGATCTTCCACACGAAGAGCCGCACGGGGGCGAACCCGTGGCTCCTCGACCTCATGCCCGAGAACTCGATTCTGGTGAGCGCGCAGGACGCGTCCAGGCTCGGGTTGAAGGACGGCGACAAGGTCCGCATGGTGTCGGACTCGAACCCGGAGGGGGTCTGGGACCTGCCTAACTTCGGCAAGAAGCCGATGGTGGCGAAGGTGAGCGTGACGGAGGGGATCCGCCCCGGGGTCGTCACCTTCTCCCTCGGCCACGGGCACTGGGCCTACGGAGCGAGCGACGTCACGATCGACGGGCAGGTCGTGAAGGGCGACCCCAAGCGCGGCGCGGGTATCCACGGCAACGCGGCCATGATGATCGACCCGCACCTCAAGAACGTCTGCCTGCAGGACCTCGTCGGCGGGAGCGCGGTCTTCTACGACTCGCCTGTCCGCCTGGTCCCCGAGAAGGCGTAGGCGTAACGACCGACGGCCCGAGGACGGGGACCCGAGCGACCTGTTGGAGGCCTTCCTGCGTACGCAGCTTGAGTTCCGACTCCAGAGTCCGTGACGTCGTCGTATTCGCTCGCCAATCGGCGCCGCGGTACTACAATCGCGCGCCGAAATGCCAAGAAACTACATGGAGGGTGTGTGATGAAGAGACTGTCGGTCCTGGTCGCAGGGGTCCTGGTCCTGTCCGCGTCGTGGGCGCGGGCGCAGGGCGGAGACATGGAGGCCCGCCTGAAGGCCCTGGAGGAGAGGCAGCGGGCGCTGGAACAGGAGAACTGGGTCCTGAAGGGGGAGATCGAGAAGCTCAAGGCCCCGGCCGCCGCGGCGAAGAAGGACCCGGGCATGACCGGATACTGGAAGGACGCCCTCCGGCTCAAGAGCGACGATGGCGCCCACGACGTCGCCCTGCGCGCGCGCGCCATGTTCCACAACCGCACGTTCACGACCGAGAACCGCAACAACGACACCTTCTATTGGAAGGAGATCGGCCTGCAGGCCAGCGGGACGATCTACAAGGACTACGAGTACGACGTCTTCGGCATCTTCGACGCCGAGTCCGCGCGACTCAACGACGGATACCTCGGTTGGAAGAAGTACCCCTGGCTCACGTTGCGCGTAGGGCAGTTCAAGCCGTCGATCTCCGAGGAAACGCTGCGTTCGGCCCCGAACGCCGACTTCGCCGAGAACTCGCCGATGTCCCGCCTCGTGCCGTCGCGCGACCTCGGTATCCAGCTCGGCGGAGAGTACTGGGACAAGCGGATCGAGTACCAGGTCGGCGTGTTCAACGGGACGGGGCTGGCCAACCGGGACGACAACGACAGCAAGGACGTCGTCTGGCGGCTGGTCCTCAAGCCCTTCGCGACGAGCGACGACAAGTGGACCAAGGGGATCCGCCTCGGCGGCGCGATGACCTACGGCGAGCAGAAGCGGACCTTCGGGAACCTCTCCGACCCGGCGTCGGGGACCACATTCCTGACGATGCAATCGAACGTCCGCAACCGTCAGGAGAGGCTCCGCTGGAACGTGGAGGGCGCGTGGCTCGCGGGGCCATTCAAGCTGGCGGGCGAGGCGACCTGGATGGACCTCGTGCTGGCGCGCGGGGCCGCGTTGGGCACGACCGGCACAGCAGTCGAGGAGGACATCGCCTTCGGGTCCTACTACGTGGAGGGGCTGTGGGTCGCCACGGGGGAGGACGCCACGCTTGGCCGACGCAAGCCGGCGAAGAACCTGCTGAGCGACGACGGCGGGATCGGGCTGGTGGAGGTCGCCTTCCGCTTCTCGCAGTTCTGGGTGGACGACGAGATCTTCGCCTCCGGGTTCGCCCGCGGGGATCGCTCGACGGACGGATACGACCAGTACATGATCGGCGGGAACTGGTGGTTCAACCCGAACACCCGTTTCACAGTCGACTTCTTCTACAACGACTGGTGGAATCCGATTTCCATCAACTCCCAATTCGAAAAGGACGAGGCCGGGTTCCTGACCCGCTTCCAGATCGACTTCTAGCTCCTCAGCCTTGACCCTCCAGCCGGACGCGGGCGCCCACGCAATTCGCCCGCGTCCGGGCCCACCCGGCATCGACACGGTCATTCCAGGGAGATACTCCATGCGGATCCGCCCCGCCGTCCCCGCGCTCGCACTTTTCCTGGCGACCCTGGCCGCCGCCCAGGACTCGTCGGAGCTCCAGAAGCTCCGCGAGGAGATGCTGCGGGAGATGCAGGCCCTCCGCGCGGAGGTCCAGGGACTGCGCGAGCAGAACCAGGAGCTGCAAAGGAGGGTCCTCGGTGCGGAGGGATCGCGGTCGCCGGGAGCCCCTGCGACCTCGGTCCCATCGTCGTTCGAACACCCGGCGGCGCCGCCCGCGCCTTCCTTCGCGGCAACCTCGAGCGCCCCCTTCCACATCGGCGGGCAGTACCGCATGATGGGGAGCTACGCCAACTTCGACTGGCACCAGGCCGCGATCGGCGACGAGGAGACGCGGCACTTCTACAACCAGCGACTCAGGCTCTGGAGCGACGTCACGCCCACCGAGCGCGTCCGCGGGCACGTGCAGGTCGAGATCGGGCACATCGTCTGGGGGCAGAACCTGGAGTTCACAAAAACCTACGCGGGCCCGAAGTTCTCCGGCGGGGTGGACCCGGACGATCGCGTCGGGATCGAGCTGCGACGGGGATACCTCGAGTACACCCACGAAGACCTCGGCCAGTTCCGCATCGGGATCCAGGACTGGCAGGACCTGTATGGCCAGACCCTCGCGAGCTCGGACTGGGATTTCAACGTCGGCGGGCTCTCCTGGACGAAGGAGTTTCCTGACGCATGCGACCTGCGCCTCCGCGCCGGCGCGTTCGCGTTGTGGGAGGGCGAGGCGGCCTCGGCCGACGACGCCGCGCTCTACGCGCTCGACGCGACCTTCCGTCCCGCGGAGACGCTCGACCTCGGGATGTCGGTCTACGTCGTGGACGACGACGAGCTGTACTCCTACCCGACGCTCGCCCCGTACGAGGGGGCCTGGGACCTGTGGACGGGGCCGCGGGGGACGTTGACGCTCGGCGACGTCAGGGTGAACGCCTTCTACCTCTTCAACTACGGCAAGCGCGAGTCCCCGGGGTTCGAGCACGCGGGGCACGCGGGACGGATCGAGGGGATCGTCGCCCTCGGGGCTGCGACCTTGAAGGTGCAGGGGATCTACACGACCGGCGAGGACGACCCGTCCGACCTCGATTCGGACGAGTTCCGCACGATCGCCCAGGGCGCGCGGGACAACTTCGGGTCGCAGGGATACTGGAACTACCTCGTCATCACGAGCCCGCACGGGCCGTCCGACGTGGCGGACCTCGGCGTCGGCCTGCAGAACCGGGGGCTCGGGCTCCTGACCCTTCAAACGCGGTTCGACTTTCCGATCGCCGCGGGCTTGGACGGCTTCGGCGCGGTGGGGGCGCTCTGGTCGGACGTCGACAATCCAGTCTCCAACGCGCGCTACATGGGAACCGAGGTTGCCGGCGGGATCGCGCTGGATCTGGGGGGAGGTCTGATCGTCGAGACGGGTGCCGCGGGCCTCTTCACCGGCCCCTTCTACGAGTCATCCGGCGGCCTGGACCCCGACGACCTGTTCGAGGTCTACCTGCGGACGCAGCTCGAGTTCTGATTCACGCCCGGGCCTCTGCGGGGAACCAGTGACGGGTGCGATTGCAGAAGGCGCAGACGGACAGCATGACGGGCACCTCGACGAGCACGCCGACCACCGTCGCGAGCGCCGCGCCCGACTCGGGGCCGTAGAGAGCCACGGCCGTCGCGACGGCGAGCTCGAAGAAGTTGCTCGCCCCGATGAGCGCCCCCGGGGCCGCCACATTGTGCGGGACGCGGACGAGCTTCATCAGGCCGTACGCGAGCCCGGCATTGAAGTAGACCTGGATCAGGATCGGCACCGCGATGAGCGCCACGTGCAACGACCGCCCCGTCAGGTTGTCCGCCTGGAAGGCGAAGATCAGCACGAGCGTGGCGAGGAGCGCCAGCGTCGTGACCGGCTTGAAGAACGCCAGGAACCTCTTCTCGAACCACTCCCGTCCCGCCGTTTTGAGCAGGATGCTGCGGCTGAGCGCGCCCAGGACCAGCGGGATGACGATGAAGGCCACCACGCTGTAGAGCAGGACGCGGAACGGGACGGTCAGGCTGCTCGTCCCCTGCACGAGAAACGTGACGATCGGCGCGAACGCGACGAGCATGATCAGGTCGTTCACCGAGACCTGCACCAGCGTGTACGCGGGGTCGCCGTCCGTGAGGTAGGACCAGACGAAGACCATCGCCGTGCAGGGCGCCGCGGCCAGGATGATGACCCCCGCGAGGTACTGGTCCGAGAGGTCCGCGCCGATGAGCGGGAAGAAGACCTGCTTGAAGAAGAGCCAGCCGAGGAAGGCCATCGAGAACGGCTTGACGAGCCAGTTCACGAAGAGCGTCACGGCGAGGCCTTTCGGCCGCCTCCGCACGCCGAGGACGCTCGCGAAGTCGATCTTGAGCATCATCGGGTAGATCATGAGCCAGATCAGGACCGCGATCGGCAGGTTGATCTGGCTCCCCTCGCCGAATTCCAGCTTCCGGAGAGCGTCGGTCACTCCCGGGAGCGACTTCCCCAGGAGGAGGCCCGCGCCCATGCAGAGGGCGACCCAAAGCGTCAGATAGCGCTCGAAAACACCGAGTCGCTTGCGGGCGGGTTCCGTACTCAAGCGGACCTCACCTCTTTGTGTGGACGATGGCGGCCTGGCTGCCGGCCTTCGGGCCTCAGGACAAGTCAGCGGCCCGACGGGCTGTTCCGGTACGCCTGGTGACAGCGCTTGCACGTGTCGTCGAGTCGGGTGCGGGCGGCGTCCGCGCCGGCTTGGTCCCGCGAGCGCACAGTCGTCTCCAGGTCCGCCGCGGACTGCTCCGCCTCGGAGAGCAGGACGCGGAAGTCCTCGGGCCGCTTCTGCACCGCCTGGTCGCGCGCCAGCTCGCGGAACAACTCGCGGACCTGGAGCACCTCGTGCGCGGGGTCGATGTCCGGGTGGTCTGGAGGAGCCGCCCACCCCGCCTCACGCGCGAGCGCCAGGTTCTCCCAGCGCAGGTCAATCTCCGTCATCGCCTTCGTCAACCCCGCCACGACGTTGGCCTCGGGGAAGGAGCCGTCCGCCGCGTCGATCTCCTGCGCGGTCGCTCGGAAGGCCTTCACGTCCGCATAGAGCCCCCAGTAGTCCTGCGACGTGCCCGCCTTCTTCATCCACGAGGCTGCCTCGTCGCAGGTCGCCTCGCCCAGCGCGACGAGTGCGGTGGCCGCCGCCGCGGGGCCGCGGTGCTTTCCGTGGTGGCAGTGGACGTAGAGAGGCCTGGGCAGGTCTCTTGCGACGCGTGCGATCTCGAGGCCGCGGTCCCTCTTGATCCCGTCGTATCCGATCGGCAGGTGGACGTAGCGGATCCCGAACTTGCGCGCGGCCTCGGCGTCCGGCCTCGCACCGTCGACGCTCAGGATGGTCTTGACGCCGAGCGCGGCGAGGGCGCGATACGCCGCCTCGCCGCGGGGCTCCCCGCCGGAGATCAGGCCCCCCTGGAGCGCCCAGACGTTTTCGCATCCCGGGACCTGGATCTTCGCGGGCCCGCTCGGACGCGGCGCAGGGGCCTCGCCCTGCCGCGGAGCGGGAGTCTCGCGGCAGCCCGCCCAGCCGAGCAGCAGGACGGCCGCGAGTATCACGCAGAGCCTGCGCATTCCGTCCCTCCTCGGTCCGAAGTCGCGGCATGATGGCGATTCGGAACCGAGGAGTCCAGGGTTGTCTCATCCGCGACTACGGCGTGGAGCCCTGCTGGGAGCCTCGGCCCTTGTGGCGATCGGCTCCGTCCTGCGCCGGGAAGAGCAGCTCCCTGGCACTCGCCGCGCACTCCGCCGGGACCTGCACGCGGATGCCTCCGACCGCCATCGCGAGGAACCAATTCGCCGTGACGAGGTGCGCATCGAGCACGCGCACCGGAATCCGCTCCGCCTCGAGGGCGAGTCGCGCCATCTCCGCGTCGATCGGGAACGTCATCCGTGCGACGGTCGTCGGCGCCCCGCCCCCCGCGGGGGCCTCAGGCAACACGCGCTGTGGCGACAGCGGGGCGATCGGCGTCACCGGCACCCCGCACGACCAGCAGACCGCGAATTCGTCCGCCACCTCGACCGAACACGCGGAACACCGTCCGTCGGCCGACGACGCTGTGGGCGTGCCGTCGCCGGACGGGAGAGGCGTCGGCGCGAGCAGTGGGCCGGGCGCCCGTCGCAGCGCCTCTCGGACATCCAGGACCATCGCCATGAGGAACAGGATCGAGACTCCGCGGGAGACGGAGGGCAAACCAGCGAGACCTCCCATCCCCAGAGCCGGCAGGAGCACGGGCGCCAGGGCGAGCGCGACCAGAATCCCAGCCCCCGACAGCGTCGGTCGCATCCATGCGGCCTTCATCCGCACCTCCGTTTCGGCCCCCGGGCGGACGCCGAGCAGGAAGAGCCTCGCCGCGCGCATCCCTTCCGACACCCGCTCGGGAATGCGGAAGAGGGCCGGCCACGCATACGTCAAACCGAACGAGGAAAGGGCGAGGAGCGCAAGGGCAGGGAGGCCGTCCGCGTCGCGAAACGACCCGAGCCACGGATCGGAGAAGCTCCCGCGTTGGAGGCCTGCCATCAACAGCAGGCCGATGACGAGCGGCGCGCCTCCGGCCGGACCGAGGGGGATTCGCATGGACGGCGGAGCGGCCCAGGTCCTCCCCCGGCCATCGCGGAGCGCGTGCAATCTGGTCGTACGAAGGAGCAGGAGCGACAGCCCCGAGCACACGGCCAGGACGAGCACGAAAGTCGGCAACGAGTCCAGGATTGTCGCGAGCCTGGCGTCGGAGAACAGCCCTTCCACAATCCCGATGGCCAGGAGGCACCCGACGCCGTTCACCCTCGCAAGCCGCGACGTCGCCCGAGCCAGCGCGAGGAGGAGAAACACACCAGCGACCAGGGCGCACACGGCCGGCACGCGAAAGGACCACCCGGGCCAATGAACGAGCTGCTGATTGGTCCCGGGCACTCCCGACCGTTCGAGGAACTGCGTGATGAACCAGGCCTGGACAAGGGCAACGACGAGGGTGACTGCGAGGACTGCCCGGTCGACCCGAGGCGTCGTTGCCTCCCGGACGGTCGCGCCCCCAAGCTGTCGCACGAGGCTCGACAGGACTTGGATGGACACGGTGGCAACGAGGTAGGGGAAGATCCCGAGGGCGACGATGGAAAACGTCGCGCGGTAGAGGGAGACCGACCCGGAGACCTGTCCCAGCGACTCGGCCCATGCATCGATGTGCCGCTCGTTCAGGCCGGGCAGGAGGACGCCCTGGAGGCCCCATTGCGCCGCTCCCAGCCCGAGGATGGCAAGAAGCGACAGCGCCGGAGAGAGTGTGTCAGCGCCCATGCGGCGCGACTGCGATGCGCCACCCGTGACGGGCGGTGGTGTCTCCGACATGATGCCCTACTCTCCCGGTGCGTTGAACAGAACCCGCGCGACTACGCGAGGAGCCGACGGACGGCCTCGGCGGCGTCGGGCGATTTCACCAGCTCCTCGCCGACGAGGACTGCGTGCACCCCCGCCCGACACAGGCGCTCCACGTCGGCGCGCGACGAGATGCCGCTCTCCCCGACGAGGGTCGTGCCTCTCGGCGCGAGCGGCGCCAGCCGTTCGGTCGTCGCGAGGTCGGTCACAAAGGTGTCGAGGTTGCGGTTGTTGATGCCGATGACCTCCGCCCCCGCGTCCACGGCGCGGAGCATCTCCGCCTCGTCGTGGACCTCGACGAGGGCCGCGAGGCCCGCCTCTCGCGAGGCTTGGAGCAGCTCGCGGAAACGCGGATCCTCGAGCGCCCTGACGATGAGCAGCAGCGCGTCGGCCCCCTCCGCGCGCGTCTCCCAGACCTGCCATGGGTCGACGATGAAGTCCTTGCGAAGCACCGGGAGCTTGACCGCGGCACGCGCCGCGTGGAGGTCCTCCCAGGACCCCAGGAACCACTTGCGCTCGGTGAGCACCGAGAGGGCGTCGGCGCCCCCCGAGGCGTAGGCCGCGGCGAGCGCGGCGGGGTCGAGGTCGGGCTTGATCGGCCCCTTCGACGGCGAGGCGCGCTTCACCTCGGCGATCAGCGCCACGCGGTCCCCCCGGCGCAGGGCCCACGCGAACCCGCGCGGCGGCGGGGCCTGCCTCGCGCGGGCCAGGACCTCCGAGAAGGGGTGGAGACGCTTCGCCTCCTCGACCTCCCGGCGCTTGTGGGCGACGATCTCCTCGAGGATTTTCACGTCGCTAGCTCTCGATGCGCGAGGTGTCCCGCTCCCTCTCGATCGAGAGGAGCATCTCGGGCGTGATGTCGCCCGTGGGGTACCTTCCCGAGAAGCAGGCGTTGCAGAAGCGGCCGATCTTCGGCTCCCCGGCCCCGACGGCCCCCTCCAGGTCGGCCAGGTCCTGGTAGATCACCGCGTCCGCGCCGATCTCCTTCGCCACCTCCGCGTGCGTCCGGTCGCGCGCGACGAACTCGCGCCGCGTGCTCATATCGATCCCGTAGACACAGGGGTGGGTGAGCGGCGGCGCCGTCGAGGCGAACAGGACCCGCTTCGCCCCCGCCGCGCGAGCGAGCTGGATGATCTTCTTCGACGTATTCCCACGCACGATCGAGTCGTCCACGAGGAGGACCTCCTGCCCCCGGAACTCCTCGTCGATCGTGTTGAGCTTGTGCCGCACGGAGCGCTTCCGCTCCCCGTCGTTCGCCATGATGAACGTGCGGCCGACGTACCGGTTCTTCACCAGCCCCTCGCGGTACGGCATCCCGAGGGCCTGCGCCATCGCCATTGCCGCGGTGCGCGCGGAGTCCGGCACGGGTATCACCACGTCGGCGCGGAGCCCCATCGTGCGGAACTTTCCCGCGAGCCGCTCGCCCATCCGGATGCGCGCGCGGTAGACGGAGACCCCTTCGATGTACGAGTCGGGCCTGGCGAAGTAGACGTACTCGAAGAGGCACGGGTGCGACTTCCCCTCCTCGATCCGCTCCCGGGAGACCTGTCCGTCGAGGTCGACGAAGAGCAACTCGCCGGGGGACCCCAGCGGCAGCAGCTCGTACCCGAGCGTCGTGAGGGGGACACTCTCCGAGGCGACCGCGAACGCGGCTCCCTTGCGCCCGATCGCGATCGGCTTGATCCCGTACGGGTCGCGGAAGGCGAAGAGGCCGTGCCCCGCGATGAAGCCGACGACGCTGTAGGCCCCGCGGACGGAGCGGTAGACCGCGCGGATCGACTCATGGAGGGCCTGGACCGTGAACCCGTCGCGCGCCTCGCGGGCGAGGGCGTTCGCGAAGACGTTGAGGACCACCTCGACATCGCACCCGGAGTAGAGGTGCCGCCGTCCCTCCTCGGCGAGGCTGCCGCGGAGCTGATCGTAGTTCGCGACATTCCCGTTGTGGGCCATCACGATGCCGAACGGGAAGTTCACGGTGAACGGCTGCGCGTCCTCGGCCCCCCCCGACCCGACGGTGGGGTAGCGGACGTGCCCGACGCCGATGCGGCCCTTCAGGCGCTCGAAGCTCCCTTCGGTGAAGATGTCGCGGACGAGCCCCTCGCCCTTCTCGACGTGGAAGCGCCCATCGTAGGTGATGATCCCGGCCGCGTCCTGCCCGCGGTGCTGGATGGCGATGAGGCCGTCGTAGATCTCGCGAACGGCCGACTCCGCGCCGATCACTCCGATGAAACCGCACATCGCGCTTCTCCGTGGCTGCGAGGGCGACATCTTCCCCGCGCGACGCCCCGTCGTCCAGCGATCGGCGATAGGTCCGGGCATCGCGGAACGGTCCTGCCGCGTGGGAGAGTTGACGAACGAAGGCTATCCATGTCCGAATCGCGAGGGTCCTTCGATTTTCTGGACACCCCCGGCTGGGACACTTGGGTCTGGTACGCGTACGATCGACAGGCGGTGATGAGAGACTACACGGCGAGCTACCTCTTGGCCTGGATACCGCTGTGCCTCCTGGACCTGGTCGAGGCCGGCAATGAGGCGAATCCAGTGCAGTGTCTCTCATGGGCTGACGAGTTGCTGTTCGAGGCGCAGCTTTGAGGGGCATTGCCGTCAACTTAACCCAAGCCGGCCCGCCGCATAGACCTGGGAAAGCGCAGCGGATTGGCGGTGGCTGGCGTAGCTGGCTGGTGGTCGATTCTTCCGGACAAGGAGGCGGCGGA
>Ga0080064_1002140_pt1 | contig 35223 bp, 31 predicted proteins | sample Subgrocontami54m_FD_69260 | JGI IMG/M metagenome (GOLD analysis project Ga0080064, IMG submission 69260) | Subsurface groundwater microbial communities from S. Glens Falls, New York, USA - GMW46 contaminated, 5.4 m (SPADES assembly) (version 2) ...
TGCGCTCAACGTCACCGTAATCTTTGATTTAGGGGAATGGGTTTTGGTAGGCATCATTCTCCTCCTTTCGTTCGGTTGCCGTCACACCCGGATCACGTTCTTCTTGCTCAACAAGTAATCGAGCATCAGGTTGCTCATCTTTTCTTGAACCGTGTTGAGCTTCAAGCGGTCGTTCAGGTTTTTGAAGTCGACCTGGTCGAGGCGCTGGTCCTGGTTGAAGCAGGTGAAGACGTACATCTCTTTGCCGGTTTTGGGGTCGATGTGTTTCTGGAGGCACTGGGCGCAGACTTCTTTCATCATGCACTGCATCGGGGAGTTGATGCTGCCGATGCCGATGTGCTCCGGCTTTAAATACTTCGCCAGCATGTTGTGCCGCGCCAGTTTGATCGCTCCCATCATCCGGTCGGAGCCGATGGCGATGATCCGGTCGACACTGCGGAGAGAAACGGAGACGTCGCCGAGCTGTTTTTCTTCGTAGGCGACCATCGCCTGAACGATGTTGCCGACGAACGTCTTGTCCTGGGGGCGCCCCGGCGTAATCGGTTTCCCGGAATCGACGCTCCAGATAATCAAGTCCGCCGCCGCTTCGATCTCTTCGGTCTTGTAGACATCCTCCGGTTTCTTGTAGCCGGCGAAGTAGATCACCTTGTTCCCCCGCGCCCGCATCGCTTTTCCGATGGAGAAGAGGACGGCGTTGCCCAACCCGCCTCCGGCCAACAGGACCGTCTCGCCGGTCTCGATCTCGGTCGGCGAGCCGGTCGGACCCATCACCACCACCGGCTCGCCCGGCTTCAGCGCCGCGCAGAGACGGGAGCTGACCCCCATCTCAAGCGCGATCAGCGACAGGAGCCCTTTTTCTTTATCGACCCAGGCCCCGGTCAGCGCGATCCCTTCCATCGTCAGCCGGATTCCTTCGACCGTCTCGGCCAGAGACTCGAAATTCTGAAGCCGGTAGAATTGGCCCGGCTCGAACTTCTTCGCCTGGAGCGGGGCGTGGATGATGACCTCGACGATCGTCGGCGTCAGCCGGACGACTTCGACGACGCGGGCCGATAAATTCTGATCGAGCTGATCCGCAAACTGTTTGAATTGCGCCTCGCGGGCCGGCTGATCTTCAGGCGCCAGCGTCGAGAGGGTCCGTTCAAAGAGCTTCACGATGTAGGGATAGCCCTTTTTAGCGGATGCCATCGCCTTGACCACGCTTCCCGCGAAGACCGGATGATTGTCGCCGTAGTAGGTGATGAATTTTCCCTCTTTCTGATACGAGGTAAAGACGGCCGGGGTGGTCCAATCGTTCGAGGGGGCAAGTTGCGGCGTGTCGCTTCCGTTCCAGGTCGGCTGAAAGCGCTTGAAGAATTTTTTCTTCTCATCCATCTCGAACGTGCCGGGGTACTCTTTTTCGTAAATGATGTTGGGGGTCGTTCCGGCGGCGACGAGGACCGTTTTGGCGGGGAAGTCGACGAACGCTCCGGTCCCTTTCAGCTTTCCATCCTGATCGATCTGCTTTTCAAACTTCACCGCGGAGATCGCCCCGAACCGGTCGGGAATCGCCTCCACCGGGTTCATCCGCTCAACGTAGAAGATCCCTTCTTCCAGCGATTTGATGATTTCCTCATGGTTCAGGCGATAGGCCGGGGAGTCGATCAGGTTTCTCCGATAGACCAGGGAGACCCCGCCCCACTGCCGAAGAAGGGGAACGAAGTCGGGCGCTTCTCCGGCCGATTGCGCGCGGGCCCGTTCGGCCCGGATCGCCTTTCCATGTTCCAGGAATTCTTTGAGGATCGTTTTCTCTTCCTCGTCGTACATCGCCCAAAATTTCTCCTCCCCGAAATGCCGGGAGAGGAGTTCATGCCGGGTGAGTGTTTTTTCAACCTGAATCGGGTAGTAGGCCATCGCTTCGGTCGCGGTGTCGATGGCGGTCAGCCCGCCGCCGATGATGATCGCCGGAAGCCGAAGCTGCAGGTTTGCGAGCGACGACGCTTTGAACGCGCCGGTGAGTTGGAGCGCCATCAGAAAGTCGCTCGCCTGGCGCATCCCTTTCATGAGGTTGTTCTTCATCTCGACGATGGTCGGGCGGCCGGCGCCGGCGGCGATGGCGATGTGGTCGATTCCCATCTTCCAGGCATCTTCAATGGTGATCGTCCCGCCGAAGCGGGTCCCGCCGAAGACCCGGAATTTGCTTCTCCGCGCGAGGGTGAGATAAATCAGATCGAGAAAGTTCTTGTCCCACCGGACGGTGATGCCGTACTCGGCCACCCCGCCGAAACCGGCGAGAATCCGCTCGTCGAGCTCATGGTAGAGGGTCTGGATATTTTTGATCGGACGGGGAGACGTCCGGTCATCGCCGACCCACTCTTTCGGGAGCGGCTCGATCTTCAACCCGTCGATCCCGACGACGCCGAAGCCTTCATTCAACAGCAACTGCGCAAGGGTAAAGCCGGCGGGTCCCATTCCAACCACCAGGACGTTCTTTCCATTGTAGGGGAGGGTGTAGGGCCGTTTCACATTCAAGGGGTTCCAGCGGGTCAGCAGGCTGTAAATTTCAAATCCGTAGGGGAGATTTAAGACGTCGGTCAGAACGCCGGTCTCCACTTGCGGAATATTGACCGGCTCCTGCTTCTGGAAAATGCAGGCTTTCATGCAGTCGTTGCAGATCCGGTGGCCGGTGGCCGGCGGGGCCGGGTTATCGATCATCGCCATGGCGAGGGCCGCGATCGGGTCTCCTTCTCCCTGCAGGTAGTGCATCTCGGAAATCTTTTCATCCAGAGGACACCCTGCAAGGTCGATCCCGAGCGGATTTTTGAGAAGGGCGCCCGATTTGTCGAAAAACCCCTTCGCGCAGCTGTCCTTCTCGCGCTCGTGGCAGATGACGCAATAGTCGATCTCGTAGAGGACCTCTTTCTCGTTGTAGCGCCGATCGGTCAGTTTGAAGCCGTCTCTGCGCCGGAGAGTCTCCTCCGGCCCGATGATCAGGTCGGGCGCCGTTTCGGCAAAAGGAGCGCCGTGGTTTACGTTGCCACCTCCAACCATTCCCCGGAGGTCATAATCTTGCGCGCCAGGGCTTACTTTATGGTCGATCTCGACCAGATTAAAGTAGTCGATCTTGTGCGGCTGCTTGTAAGAGACCCACCCTTTGGTGAAGGCCCGGCCTTTCGGGTTATGAATGGAAGCAAAGCTCCATTGTTCGATCAGGGTCAGGAGGCCCTGCACAAAGGCGAGCAGGTCGGCATCGGAGGCCGGGTCGAAAGGAACATCGAGAATCCCGCTGAACGCCCCCCGGGCCTCAAGGTGAAGGAGGAAATTTTGACGCAGCTGCAGTGCCCGGTCATAGGTCAACTGCGGCACCGGCTCATTTCGCTTCAGTTTAAGAGAGAGGCTTTTTTCGGCATCGACAAGACGGGCGGTCACCTGCGCGATCACCTCTTCCATATCCTCATACGATCCGATATGGCCGATTGCCACGTTCAGCAGCAGGGTGAGCTTTCGGTCGAGCTCGGTGTAATCGAGGCCGGCGGCCTCCTGGGGCGGCTTTTTGAGCACCCGCTTCACGACGAATTCTTTTTTGAACTGGAAGATGGCTTTCCGGCCCTGAACGCGCTCGACTGTTTTGGCCCGGTTTTCTTCAGCCCGGAAAAGGCGCGCAATGAATCGGCTGAGAAAGGGGGCCGCCTTGATGAGTAAATCAGACTCCTGGGTCGGAGGAAGGGCGTGAGCACGGTCCTCCAGATACGACTTGAATGCCTGGAACAGATCGTGATCGTTTTCTTTAAGCTCCTGATAAAAGCATTCTGCCAGCGCTTTCAGCCGCTCCGGCTGGTACAGGTCCGCATAAGAAAATCCTTCAACGCCGAGCTTCAATTCGCTCTGGGGGAGGTTCAACTCTTCCTTCATTAACATTTAAATCCTCGTGAGGTTTTAGGTTTTATGAGTCCATTGAAAATGGTAAAGTAGGCCGCGCAAAGACCCCATTATAAAACGGATAACCACGGATAATCAATGGTCATTTTATGACGATGCTGTTTTTTAATGCATCGACGGCCGATCCTGGAATGGAACTGGTTTATCGCCTATATCAGGAGAATAATCAGAATCGACAACAGCGCGGTCGCGAGCAGTGCGGTGATCGAAATCAACATGCCCGGATCGACCGGGGGACGTTTTTGCCAGTCCGGCGGATAGAGCGGCTCATTGGGGAGGTAGCTTCCGGCCTCAAAAAACTGAAATCCTTTTTCGAGCGTAATCAACTGCTGTTTTGCTTTTTCGTGCCGAAGCTTCTCCTCCCGGATCTGTATGACCAGAAGGGACGCGGCCAAGGCGACGGCCACACAGGCCGGCCCTTTCAGGAGGGGAGGAATCGCCCGCTCCTGCGGCAAGAGAAGGGTCAATAATGAGAGGGAGACAAAGAAGAGGCTTCCCTGCCTGGCGATCTGAGCCATCGCGGCCCGGCGCCGGTAGACCTCTTCCTTAAAGATCGGATAGAGGAGGCGAAGGGTTTCCAATGAATCGGTGTCCCGGATGGTCTGCGCCATTTTACGTTGCCTTCATCAGAAGAGGGGAGGTGATGCGGATGGCCGCCGTCCCTTCCATCAAGGTTCTCACCACCAGACCCAACATGCAGAGCCGGTCAAGCAACTCCTTCTGCGGATGCCGGCCGTCCTCCATTTTCAGGTCGCTTAAAATCGTCCAATTTCCGGACGGGTCGAGATGGCCGAGAATGGCCTTTTCCTGAGATTGCAGCTGGCTGAAAAGCCGTTCGGAGAGGGCGCCGGCGGGATTCGCTTTCTCCGCGGTGAAGGCTTTCTCCAGGAGATAGGGGTGGCCGCCGGTTTCGCTCCAGATGCGCTCTGTTTCTTCGGAAGGATGTCCGGCCCCGAGCTGTTCTTTAATGATTTTTTTTGCTTCGCGGATCGGAATCACCGAAAGAGGATAGAGGCGGACGGGGGACTTGAGGTCTACCGCGTGCTCCCGGACCCATCGTTCCCACTCCGCTCCGCCGATCCAGCAGATCGCGTGAATGGAGGGCGCCACCGACTCCAGCGCCATGTTCACGATTTGATCGACCCCGCCGCCCGGAAGCGTCAGGAGGCGATCGGCGTCATCCAGTAAAAAAATAAGGGGGCGGGAGGCGACATCGGAAGGGGCTTTTTCATAGACGTGATGCAACTGCGTCATCAACTCGGGAAGGCCGGCCGGATTTTTTCGGTAAGGATTTTTCAGGCCGGGATCGATTCCCTGGTGAAGAATCGCTTCCATCAGGGAAGCCCAGAGTTGTTCGGGCGAGGCCAGGTCCCGCAGTCCCACCAGGATGGGGCGCGCCCCATCCGCTCTGAGCTGATCGGCTAAATTTCGGGTCAGCGTGCTCTTGCCGATCAACGGCCCGCCGACCATGGCGGCCCATCGACCGGCTAAAAGATGATTTCGGAGATTTTCAATCAAGCCGGCGCGGCTGATAAAGGGCCTTTTGAGCATGGGCAGATTTTAACACACCCCAGCGCGGGCGACAACCAGAAGTTAGAATCGTCGTTAGGAGGCGTAAATAAATCACCCCGCCCGCAGAGCAGGCGGGGCATCTAAAATCATGACCTCCAGGAAATGGTTGGAGGGGGAACGGAAACCACTTCCCCTCCCTCGATGGGAGGGGCAAGGGGAGGGTGAAGAAAGGATGAACACCCCCACCTTACCTCCCCCACCTAAGGGGGAGGAATGAGTGGTAGACAGCAAATAGCAAACCCATCCCGCGCCGCAAGCGGCGGGGGATTCCTAGTTAAAGTTCATGCACGGAAAACATGCCACCAACGACTCAGAGATGATACCTTTATTTATTTACGCTGCCTTACTTGAGGGTTTCGGCAATTTTGGTGACGGTTCCTTTGGCGTCTCCGATTAGGAGTGAAGATATGACCTTGAAAATGAAGTGGCCTTGCTTTACTTTCTATGGTAAAGTAAAGCATGTCTACTTCTGTGGAGGATTAGAATGGCATCCTTAAAATTATCGTCAAAGAATCAAATCGTGCTTCCAAAAGAAGCCCGTGAAGCGATGCAGGTCAAGGGAGGCGATGAACTTCTTGTCATCGTCAAGGGAAGCGTCACGCTCTTGATGCCCAAACCTAAAAAGTACGCTGAGGCCCTTTCGGGAAAGGGAAAAGGAATTTATCCTAAAGATTATCTGAAGAAGGAACGTCGCGCGTGGTAAGCCTCAAGGGATTAGAGAGCTTCTTGAAAAAGCATAGAAGGATCGGGTTAGATTCCAATTTGCTGATCTATTTTATTGAGGCCCATCCCGCATACCATCGGATAACCGAGCGCCTCTTCCGATCAATGGAAGAAGGGAAAATCACCGGGGTCTGCTCAACCCTCTCTCTGCTTGAGGTCCTGGTTCAGCCGTATCGCAGTAATAACGATGAATTAGTGAACCAGTTCTATGGCCTTCTGACCACTTATCCCAACCTTCTCTGGATAGAGTTCACGACTGAGATCGCAGATCAAGGAGCCCGTTTTAGAGCGAAATACGCCATCAAAACACCGGATGCCATCCTACTGGCTACCGCTGCTTTTGCCGGTGCAACCGGTTTCATCGGTAACGACACACAGTTAAAACGCGTTTCCGAGCTCGATATTCTGACTCTGTCGGGGACCGAAAACCAAACAGATTTCTCATTGTAACCCGCACGATTACATCATAGAGTAGCGTTGAGGCTTTCCGTCAACTCGCCATGGGGGTTTTAAGCTCCTGTTCCAAGTGCTGTCCTTGTCGCTAAGCATATCAATATTTGTTGACATAATTGCTGTCATATATTATCATGGATTTAAGGAGGATTTATGCCAACAACAATCAAACACAAACGGGCCAAGACCAAAAAGCAGGACAACCCGCTGGCGGAAGTCCGCCGTCTATTAAACCCCTCGGATGAGGAACTTGCTCTGCTATTGAATACAGGTACCCGGACCGTTTATCGCTGGCTTGAAGAGGGGCCTCCGCAGCACTATCCTCTTATTAAGATAGAGAAGCTGATTGCGCTTGCAAAGAAATCTTTAAAATCCGAGGCGATTGCGGAGTGGTTCCATGAACCTAACCGGGCGTTAGGAGGCTCCATCCCACTGCGGCTGATCATGGATCCACATGGGTATGAATTAGTGCGTGACGAATTGGGCAATGCCGCCGATGGTCTTCCATTGTGAGCCCTGAAACGGGCAAGTCCCTACAAAAGGCATTGGCTGAGATTCCACTGCATTTTGTCAGTGGGGTCTTCTTTCGCGCGGTGCCGGAACACGCAGCCGATTATGCCTTAGAAGACGGTCCCTCTTATGTTTTCAATAACAGGTACAACATTGCCAACCAATTCGGCGCCCTCTATTTTGGTGACCGAGCCGAGGTCTGCAGAGCCACTTTAGAAAAGCGGGGCCTCCTTGCAAATCGCCGAACCCCGTATGTCTTATTAAGCTTCGATGTGCAGGTAGATGGAATTCTCGACCTGACCGACCCGGAGGTCCTCCAGGTCCTTCACATTCATCGAGAGCAGTTGGTCCTTACCAGAGAACAACCCTCCGCCTATCTCACCCCTCAGTCAGTGGCCATGGCCGCATATCAGAGTGGTCGAACTAACGGCCTGTCCGTTCCGGATGTTACTGAGACCGGAAACACGTTAGCGCTCTATCCCGCGCGCATCCTTACCCGGGATTGCGTCCGCTACAAGGAACGAATTACTCTATAGAAAAAGGTGAAGGCGGTTTTTCAGAAGAATTTTTGAGAACGGCGCTCCAACGATGAAGTCGATGACTCGGCTGGGCCCTCGGCGGTTGGCAGATGGCGCGATCGGGGGCGAAATGGTGTCAAAAAAAGAGTGTCTTGTATTTTAATTTTCTCTGGTCATCAAGATTCAAGACGCGATCCCAAGGTACGAGATTCGAGCGGGACTAAAGATTAAACGTCAAGTGCCAACTGATCCGTGACACATAAATTTTCTGTACTGAGTGACAAGTAATCCATGACAACGGCCTTTTTAAAATATGCTTAAATCATCTTTCTAGAGGCAATTCTAAGGCGATTCAATAACAGCTCTAGGAGTTTTACGAATAGAGTGTCATGAATCAGCTGTCAGTTTCACTGTCACGGATCACTTGTCATGTGACCATTAAAGATTTGACCCCTCAGCCTTTTTGCAGCTCTCACACGAGTCATCAATAGGGATTTACTTTTGCCGCTGGTATCCGGGACTCCCAATGGTGGAAGAAAAATCGATGGCTTCCGCGGCGTAACCCCGTTTTTTCCTGGTCTCCCCAAATGGGGCTTGCATGATATAGCACTTAGTGCTATACATAGAAACCAGAGAGGCAAGGCATGGCGATTTACAAGACCCGATGGTTCGACCGTTGGGCGCGCAAACAAGGACTGACCACGTCAAGCCTCTGCGCCGCCGTGCGCGAGATGACGGCAGGTCTGTATGACGCTGACCTCGGCGGCGGGCTGCTGAAAAAGCGGATTGCTAGGCCGGGAAAGGGGAAGAGTGGCGGTTTTCGCACGCTGGTCGCCACGAACAAGGGAAACCGCTGGGTTTTCGTGTATGGCTTCCCGAAGAACGAGCGAAGCAGTATCGACAAGGACGAGGAAGAAGCCTTGAAGAAGTTGGCTGCTCACCTGCTGTTATTGACGGCGCAGACGCTCGGTAAAGCACAGGGAGCCGGTGAATTGATGGAGGTGGATTGCGATGCGGAAAAAAAAATCAGGGATTCTTGAAGTCGTCCACGAGACGGCGAAGGGACTGCACAAGGCAGGCGTGATGGGTCAGGTCACGCTGCGTGAATTTGACCGCCTGTGCCTACCGCCGGTCGAGCCGTTGGAGCCGAAGCAGATCAAGCAGATCCGCGAGGCCTCACGGGTCAGCCAGGCAGTGTTTGCCGCGCTGCTGAACACCAGCCTTTCGACGGTGCAGAAATGGGAGATCGGCCAGAAGAAACCCACGGGCGCCGCGCTCAAGCTACTACACCTGGTGCAAGAGCGCGGGCTGGAAGTCGTCGTCTGAAACAAAGAGCTGTCGCAAGCATCAAGAAGAGAGAAAACCTTTGTTTTCTCCTCCAATGTCTGGCGAATTTAGAATGATGCCGACGTTGGTGTTTGAAACAGACCCCGACAATGCGATTTCGCTCGGCAATCGTCGAGGCGAGCATATTCCAAAACAGAAGGACCCCATCTAGTCAGAAACTTATTTACTGCGCGGAAGTCGGCTTCCACGCAATTAAAAAACAGAGATCATAGAGTTCCAAACTCAAATTTTATCATGATGATTATTCTTGCAGCCATCCCTTCTCAGATTCCGGCGCGGGTACAATCCGGGAATATCTCTGATCCGGCCCGGATCAGAAGGCCGCCGGACTTCCCAAACCCCCGGTGATCAAGCTCAGGAAAGAGGAAGGCATTAGGCAGGTTACCGGCTGAGACGATGAAAAAGGTGAAGGCGGTTTTTCAGAAGAATTTTTGAGAACGGCGCTCCAAGGATAAAGTCGATGACTCGGCTGCGCCCTCGGCGGCGGGCAGATGGCGCGATCGGGGACGAAATGGTGTCAAAAAAAGAGTGCCTTGTATTTTATTTCTCTGGTCATCAAGATTCAAGACGCGACCCCAAGGGACACTTTCGACCCCAAGGGAAGGGACACTTTCCGCTCGGGGTTATGCGCCTTACTTTCCGATGAACCATCCGATGACGGTTAAGATCGCTGATATTAATGCGATTACCAGGCCAAATTCAGCGCTGTGACGACGAATAAAACTCTCTTCTTCACTGATTACTAGTGTGGCAGATGGAAACAACCTCTCTCGATAAAAGTACAGAAACGCGAGTGATGTCACGGTGGCTAGCCAGCCAATGAGAACGTACTTATCGACTACGGTTCCTTTCGGTAGGACTGCAATCACAGTCGTAGGTATGTTTATTAGGACGAATAGGAACCAGCCAATGGGGGCGTAGATAAACCAGTGATACCAAACTTTGTACGACTGAAGAAAAGAATAGGTCGTTTCAATGGCCCCGGCACACCATGCTTCAGAGTCGCCGCTGGCGCTTACGATAGCTTGGGGATAAATGAAGCCGCTAGTACGGATTGAGATCAGCTTGTCATCTTTAGACAGCCAAATTCTGAATTTCGTGATCCTACCTTTTAGGTTCTCGTACTGTTTGAGTTCGGCAACGTTTTTGAAATCCAGCTTTTCTTTCGGCAGACTGATGTCAATTGACCTATATATCTTGTCTCGATCATCGAATAACGACGCCAATCGTTCCAAAAGGATCTCTAACTCGGCGATTCCGATTGAGTATGCGGGAAGTTTTCTTTCACGTTCGACTTTGCGTTTCATTTTGGCTCGCGTTGGTGGTTGTATGGTGCATAACGTAAAGCTGAGCCGGCCGCCCACCGGGCTGCATAAAAATGCGACGACCTTATGCGGTCGGCTCCAGTGTGTTGTTAGCGAGTGTGTTGAAGGCCACTTGCAAAAGATTTTTTTAAAGCACGCGCTGTGTCAGCCGGAAACTCAACGAGGACAAAGTAGTCAGCCGGATAGAGATAGTCTTCGCCACTCTCATCGACAATGCGAAGATCCCCTTCTCGTTCAGCGTCCTTATCGGAGAGCACCCGATAGAGCTTATGTATCTCTAACGAGGCGGGATATTCCGAATTATCGACGCAAACGGCAAAGCGCCGAGATGATTGTTTACGAATCGTCATAGACTTAATCCATATATCGCTTTCGTTTAAATTCTTTTCTGCCGATGCCGTGCGCTTCATACCGTGGAGCTCGGCCCGGCGGGTTTGCCCATTGGCAAGACGAATTATAGCAATTCCTTTCCGCTTTCGCCAACGTCCCGGACCATACAGTTTTTTCAAGCGGACAACCTCCCGGATCTTATGGCCGGCGGCGATTGTTTCGATATCTGAGATATCTCCAATGATCTCAAAAGATGTCATCCGTCATCCATGTGCGTGGCCTCTGCATTGCGGCAAGCTCGCTAACGATGAAGGTGATCGGAGGGCAATTAGGGACACCTCCCAATTGAAAAGGGGAGCAAGGCTCCGGTTGTTATCCCGCTTTTTTCATCGCGTCGAGCGTTTCCTGAATCTGGCTCTCGACCCCTTCCCGGATGAGGTCGTCGTCGACCATATCGATCAGGTCGTCCTCGGAAACGGAAATGAACTTTCTCGCCTTTCCCTTCGACAGAGAGATCAGGAAATTATTGTTCGTCGACCGAACCGGCACGACCCCCTCTGCCTTGGGGTCGATTTTTTTTAACACCTCCAGAAATTTTGCGCGCCCTGCTTCAACGTCATCCATTGGACCTATCCTTGAGTAAAAGTTGTGATCGTTCGAGAGCGGAGCGCCGTGGTTTCCGTTTCCACCTCCAACCACTCCCTGGGGGTCGTAATCTTCCGCGCTAGGGCTTATTTTAAGCGGGAAGCATCAGGGCCCGGCATAGCGGCTGACCCCGCCGAAGGCGCCGAACCATTTGTTTCCCTCCGGGTCGATGGCGATAGAATAGACATAGTCTCCTAAGAGGCCGTTTGCGGTGGTAAAGTTTTTAAAGCCCTTCCCGTCAAAGCGGCTGACCCCTTTGTTGGTGCCGATCCACATGATTCCCTGCTTGTCGATTTCGATGGCATTGATGATATTCCCAGGAAGCCCATCCGCCATCGTGTAGTTTTTGAATTGTTTTCCATCAAACCGGGAGAGTCCGCCCCCCCATGTGCCGAACCATTTGAACCCCTTTGCGTCGATGGCGGAAGAGATCACATAGTTGGGATTGAGATCCTGACTTTCCCGTCCCCGCTGCTGGTGGTGGTCCCCTTCTTCGTCATACGGTTCTTCCGCGGCCGGCGCGGCCCTTTTTTCATTTAAAGTAGGCCTAAGCGAACCGAGTAGGTCGGCCCTCGAAGCATGGCCTTGAAGATTACGACCTCCTGGGAGTGGTTGGAGGTCACCACGGAGACCACGGCGTTCCGTGAGGTCTGCGCCGAGGCCATCTTTGTGGGTCCACCCTTGCCAGACTTTCCCGTCGAAGCGGTTGATCCCTCCTTCGGTTCCGAACCAGAGAACGCCGGACGGCTCGCGCTCGATGGTATAGACCCACTTATCGACCAGGCCATCGTCCATCGTGTAGGTGGTGAAGCCGTTCTGGTGGCGCCGGCTGGCCCCCTTCCAGGTTGCCACCCACATTGTGCCGTTCGGCTCGAATAGCAGATCGTACACCCAGAGATCGCCGAGTCCGTTTTTGGGGTTGTAGTGAACCCAGCCTGGGCCGTATTCTTTATTGCCCCGCCCATAGGGGGTGAAGAGCTCCCAGCTTTTACCGTCGAACCGGGTGAGGCCGCCGCCGTAGGTGCCGAGCCAGACCCCTCCCTTTGCGTCGGGGTGGATCGACACGATGATGTTGGAAAGAAGTCCGGCGCGGGTGTTGAACACCTGGTGGGTTTCGGTTTTCCGGTTGAAGCGGATCAGGCCGTTTGAGGTTCCGATCCAGAGGTCGTCCCCTTGCGACGCCAGGGCGCGGACAACCACCTCTCCGATGGACCATCCGGTCCAGTTCCGGTCCACCATGGGGGGAGGGGTCTGCTGGGCTTCAGCGAGGGGGGCCAACAGTAAAATAGACAAAATTAAAAAAAACGCCGGGCGCTTCATCCTTCTCCCCACTTTAATTTCTGACGCAGGACCTGGTAGTAGTTTCGATGAGGGGAGCGGATCAGGATCAATTTTTTCTCCGAGGCCTGAACATGAATGACGTCATTCGCCTCCAATAGAAAGGCCTCCTGGCCATCGAGCATCGCGATCGGCCCGGCCTCCTCTGTTTTCAAGACCACGTCGATCCCCGCCTTGCTTGGAACGACGATCGGGCGATTCGCCAGCATATGCGGAGAGATCGGCGTGAGGACGATGGCGTCCACGGAGGGGTGAACGATCGGCCCGCCGGAGGAGAGGGAATAGGCCGTGGAGCCGGTGGGGCTGGAAATAATGAGCCCGTCGGCCCGGAGCGATGTCACAAACTGGCCGTCGATGGTAATTTCCAGATTGATCAGTTTGGAAAGCGATCCTTTATGAATGGTGATGTCGTTCAGCGCCGCCGGTTGGGAAAAGCGGTCGTTTTTCCGCTGGACATGGCTTTTGAGTGTCAGCCGGGGGTCTTGGAGGAATTCATCTTTGAAGATTTTCTCAAGGTTGGGATAGAGCTCATCCAGGGCGATTTCGGTCAAAAACCCAAGGCTTCCCAGATTGACCCCCAAAATGGGGATATCAAGGCCCTCCACCAGCCGCGCAACGGAGAGAAGGGTACCATCCCCTCCGAGAACGATCATTAGATCGAGGAGCGGAGGGTGGGGCCGGTTCTGCCGTGGCGGACCGATGATCACGACTTCTTTATTTTTCTGATGAAGCCACCCCGCCAGGTTCTCGAGGATCTCTTTTCCCTGCGGATGGTCCGGCTTGAGGACGATGCCTATTTTTTTCACTTTAAAATAAGCCCTAGCGCGAAAATTTACGGCGCTCAACTAAGTTCTTCTTGTGGGAGGCCGTTGAAGTGTGTGGAATCACAGCGAATCGATTCTATACACCCTTCTTTTTTTTGTCAACCGGACGGCGGCAGGCGTTCACGCCGTTTCGGCGCGCTCAGGGAAGGCCCGTCAGGTAGAAATAACCGGCGTTGTAAAAGATGTGGAGGAAAATCGAAGGATAGAGGCTTCCGTAGCGCTCGCGAAAATATCCGAAAATGATCGAAGGAAAAAAAACCGCAATGGCCCATATCGGCGGATGGGAAAGAAGGTGACTGGATGCGAACAGAAGCGACGTCACCCCATTGGCGGCGCTGAAACCATGCCAGGAGGCTTTTCCCCAACGGATCTGGAGCCATTGGCCCTGAAGAAATCCGCGGAAGAGGAGTTCTTCAGCCAGAGGCTGCAGCAGGGCGAGGGAAAGAAAATGCCTGGAAAGAAGTTCCCCGGCCGGGATCGGACGCCACAGGACATATCGGCTCAGGAGGATCCAGAAAAAAACACCCGCGCCCAATGCGGAAAGGAACAAAGGCTCCTTGTGAAAAGAGGGAGCGTGATCCAATCCCATTTGATGGATTATTTTACGCATTGGGATCCTCTTCGCTCGTCGGCCCGATCACGTCGATGCGCCTTTCATCTGAGAGTGTAGAAAGTGTCCGACCATACAACGACCGTTTTCATTCTGTCAATGAAAAACGCGCCGCCCGGGAAATTGGCTGCGCATGGGGCGGCTTACTCTACAAAAACAATGCGACTCCTGCTTGACAATTTCAGCTTATTTTCATACGATAGGCCGGTTTTGCTTGGAGGAGTCATGAATGCCTTATAAAATTCGCGTCCAAAAGAAAAAGGAAGAAGTCCCGCTCCGTATCGTCACCCGGTCCGAGCAGATGCTCGATCAGGTACGGACCCACCCCAAATGGATCTGGATCGGCGCCGGTGTTATTCTCTCCGTGCTGGCGCTTCTGCTAATGATTCAGATCTTAACCCGTCGCGCAGAGGGGAAGGCGTCGGCCCTGGAAGCGGAAGCATCGACCCTTTTTCATGAGCCCCCTCCGCTCCCGCAGCCGGTCGAAGAAGGGAAAGAGGCTCCCAAGGAAATGACGAAGACGGAGCGCCTTAAAAAATCGGCGAGTCTTTACGATGAAATCGTCGAAAAGTACCCTCGGACCGCGACGGCCATGGTCGCCCAGTATGAAAGCGGCAACGTTTATTTTGAATTGGAAGAGCACGACGCGGCCGAGAAGCGGTACCGTTCTTTTCTCGAAAAATATCCGGGCCGGAAAGATCTGACGGGACTGGTTCATTTAAGGATGGGCTATTTGAATCAGAAGAAAGGGGACCCGGCTTCTGCGGTGAATCATTTCAAGACCGCCTATGAAATGGAAAACGGCAAGAGCAAAGATCAGGCCGGATTCGAATTAGGACGCACGCTCGAGCAGACCGGGAAAAAAGAAGAGGCCATGGAAATTTACAAAAAGCTCTCAGAGACATTCGCCCAATCTCCATGGGCGGCGGAAGCAAGCGCCCGCTTGATGATCCTCAATCCCCCTGCCGCCTCCAATCCGCCTCCGGCCGGAACAGGGAAAGAAAGCGCGGCGCCGGCGGTTTCAGAGGGAAAACCCTCTCAGAAACCGGTCGAGAAAAAGAAGTAGTGGCGTTCATCTTAGATTGATCGGGGAATGTCGCAGCCGTTTTCGACCGGACTCAGTTAAAATGACCCCTTAAGCGGAAGATTAATTGAACGCCGCCGGGTAGGTCGGCCCTGGAAGCATGGCCGTGATAAATTTAGCTTAAGGGGACCTATTTTAACGGCGTTCCGTCGCCTCCCGGGATCAGAAGCAGGTGGCCGGCCTGGATCAGGCTGCTTTTCTCAAGCTGATTGGCCTCGAGAATCCTTCTCACACTCACATCATATTTTCGCGCGATTGAACTGATCGTCTCGCCCCTCTGAATCCGATGTTTTTGCGCATCGGTGATCTCTATTTCTCTTTCCGCTCTGGGAGAAAAATTTTCCACGAAGCGCGCTTTGGCGCCGAGCGGCAGCTTCAGGCGATAGCGAGGATATTTAGGCGGGGTCATCTCTTTCTTGAGCTCAGGGTTGTATGTTTTTATTTCGGCGACCGAAATGCCGGCCGCTTTTGCAATGGTTTTAAAAGAGACCGGTTTTGAAATTTGGACTTCTTCGTAAGTAAATGGGGGATGATAGTCGATGAAGAAGCCGTATTTTCGCGGCTCTTTGGCGATAATCGTCGCGGCCATGAATTTGGGAACGTAATTCTTTGTTTCGGGACGAAGCGAGGAGGAGTGCAGTTCCCAGAAATCTTCCGCCTTCGTTCTCGCCATTGCGCGCATGATCCGTCCCTCGCCGGCGTTATAAGAAGCCATCGAAAGGGGCCACGATCCGAACATTCCATAGAGGTCTTTTAAATACCGGGCGGCGGCCACGGTCGATTTAACCGGGTCCCTTCTTTCATCAATCCATTGATCGATGCGCAGACCATATCTCTTTCCGGTTCCTGTGATAAACTGCCACGGTCCGGATGCTTTGGCCCTCGAGAAGGCTTTTGGATTAAACCCGCTTTCAATCAATGCCAGAAAGACCAGATCTTCCGGAAGCTGATGCTCCTTGAGAATCTCCTGCATCATCGGAATATACCGCCCCGATCGGGCGAGCCACTCTTCGAAACGATCTCTTAATCGTGTTTGAAAAAATGTGATGTAGTTTGTCACCAGGTCGTTCAGAACAATCGGAACGTCATAGGTCATCTCCGGCGAAAGAGGGTCCTCCGGGTCAATCGAAAGAGGAGGGAAAGAACTCGCGAGCTTCACGGAGTCGTCGAGCGTCTCCAGATCGAAAAAATCTTCAGGGAGAATTTCTTCTTCTTGGATCTCTTCGAGCGGGGTTCCTATTTCTGCGCCGGCTGCCTCGCTGTCAAGCGGGACATCTCCGATGTTCACGACGTTATTTTGCAGCGGGAGTGAAGCCGTTTCTCCGTGGGCCGAAACCGATGCGAGTCCTTCCGAATAAAAGAAAAAGGCAATAAATAAAGCGAGAAAAAATCTCGCAACGGTAGAAGGCAGCCGGTCCATGATCACTCCCTATGTATAGGTTAAATTTGGGTAATGGAGGTGAATCGTTGATTCCATCATAACCGATAATGATTTTTTGTCAAACAAAAACCCTCCGGCGCTTGACAGTTGAGTAAACGTTTAGTAAATTGCCGGATGATGGAAACCAAACGGAAAATTTCACGCGCCGACCAGGCGGAGCAGCGGAAGAAAGATCTTCTGAAGGTCGGTCTTCGACTTTTTTCAGAGGATGGCTTCCATGTAACCAGCATCCGGGATATTGTAAAGGTGGCCGGCGTTACGGAAGGGATTATCCTTCTCACCCCCAAAGACGACGAGAGCGACAAGGTCGACGTCTTCCTGAACGGGATCAAGCGCTAAACACTCAAATGAAAAAACGAACAGTCCTGATTGGGTTGGTTTTCATCCTTTTGATCTTTGCTTTCGCGGGATTTCCTTTCTTCAGGAAACCGGCTGAGGCCGATTATGTCGAGCGGGTCGGCGTGATCGAAGCGACCGAAGTTCATTTAAGCTCGAAAATGGTCGAGCGGATCAAAGAGCTTCTTCTCAAAGAGGGAGATTCGGTTCAGGCCGGCGAGAGGGCGATTCGTCTGGAGGACCAGCAGATCAGGGCCGAGATGGCCCAGTCGGAAGCGAATCTCCAGCGGGGGGAAGCGGGTCTCCTGAACGCCAAGGCGCAGATTGAAAAGGCCAAGGCGGCGCTTCGGGATGCGAAGAGGAATCTGACCCGCATTTCGCAGCTTCAGGAAGAAGGGCTGGTCTCCATGTCGGATCTGGAGAAAGCCGAGACCCGGTTTGATCTGGCGGAGGCTGAGTTCAAGGCGGCGGAAGCCGAGGCCCGTTCGGCGGAGGCGGAGATCAAGCAGCGCCGGGCGCATCTTCAAGTGATTCAGATTCAGCTCGACGAGACGACGATTTACGCGCCGATTTCAGGGGTGGTGACGCTGAAGGCGTTCGAAGTCGGCGAGATGGTCTCTCCGGGTGTCACGATTTTAACGTTGATCAATCCCGATTCGGTCTGGGCCCGGGTCGATCTGGAGGAGGGAGAAATCGGAAAAATCCGATTGAATAACCGCGCCGAAATATTCGCCGGCTCCGTGCAGGCCGCCCCTTTCGAAGCGGCGGTAACGGAGATCGGAACGGCCGGCGGATTTGCAACCCAGCGCGACGCGACCCGCGGGCGGCAGGACATCAAGACCTTCCGGGTCAAAGTCCAAGTCTCGTCCCCCAAAGGATTTTTAAAGCCGGGGATGACGGTGCGCGTCCGCATTTATTTAAATGAAGAGAATCGGGTGAGGAGACCGCCAAGATGAGCGCCGTGGTTTCCGTTTCCACCTCCAACCACTCCCTGGGGGTCGTAACTTTTCGCGCTAGGACTTATTTTAAGATGAGCGCCGTTAAAATAGGTCACCATTAAGCAAAATTTATCACGGCCATGCTTCCAGGGCCGACCTACCCGGCGGCGTTCAATTAACTTTTCGCGCTAGGACTTATTTTAAGTGACGGACCTTCGATTTCGTCTTGATCAGAGGGAGTGAAATGGATGCCATTTCGGTGAAGAACCTCGTCAAGCGCTACGGCGCTCTTTCGGCGCTGGACCATATTGAGTTTCAGGTCTCGCCGGGGGAGTGCTTCGGATCGCTCGGGCCGAATGGCGCCGGAAAGACAACCCTGATCCGGATTTTGACCGGGCTTATCGAGCCGACCGAGGGGGAGGCGCTCGTCGCCGGCCATGACGTCTTGAAGCGACCGGACGAGGTCCGCCGCGCGATCGGGGTGGTCTCCCAGGCGATGACCACCGATCTCGATCTAAGCGGCTATGAGAATCTCGATATTTACGGGAAGTATTATCAGGTTCCGGAAAAGGAAAGGAAGAAGAGAATCGCTGATCTCCTGAACCGGGTCGGTCTGACGGCGCGCGCCGACGATCTGGTGGCGACCTACTCGGGCGGGATGCGCCGCCGTCTGGAGATTGCGCGGGGGCTGATTCATCAGCCGAAGATCCTTTTCCTGGACGAGCCGACGATCGGGCTCGATCCCCAATCGCGCCGCGTCGTCTGGGACCTGTTGAAGGAATTTCGCCAGAATGAGACCCTCACGGTCTTTCTCACGACCCATTATATGGATGAGGCCGATTTTCTCTGCGATCGGATTGCGATCATCGATGCCGGAAAAATCCTGGTCATGGACACGCCGGAAAACCTCAAAAAGAAAATCCCGGGGAGCGATATTCTCAAAATAGAATTGGATGCCGGCAGCGACGTGGCCGCCGGTCCGATCGAGGCGTTCTCCTTCGTCCATAAAATCGTTCAGGAGAAGCAGGACGGCGGCGCCGCGCTGCTCCATATTTATGTCGATCAGGGGGCGCAGGCGATCCCGATTTTAATCGAGGCGTTTCAAAAGCAGGGGCTGAAGATCAAATCGATCAGCCTCAAACAGCAGACGCTCGAAGATGTCTTTATCCATTATACGGGCCGCTCCATCCGACTGGAAGAGGGCCAGAAGGTCAACTACTTCGTCGGAGCGGGGGTCCCGCGCCGATGGGGAAGCTAAAGGGATTCACGTTTAACGATTGACGAATCACCTTACTTAGGCTGTATCGATGCGCGTTTTGGCTTTTGTAGAGAGAGACTTACGAAAGTTTTCAAGGAATCCGCTGGCCATTTTATCGAGCGTACTGCTCCCCCTGGTCTATCTTCTCATCATCGGAAATTCATTTCAGGGAACGCTCAAGCGCCTTCCGCTCGGCCTGGTCGATCAGGACCGCGGCCCGTATGCGGAGCGGATGCTGAACCGGCTCCGCTCGATCGAGACCGGCCCCGGCACGATCGAGGTGATCCCGATCTCCGATCCGGTTGCGGCGGAAGCGGGCGTCCGCGCCGGAAGGCTCAAGGGGGCGTTGATGATCCCCCCTCATTTTTCAAAAGATGTCTCCCGTGGGACCGCCCCGCAAGTCGGATTGATCCTCGACAATACCGACACCGTTTCGTCGGCCACGTTGCAGCAGGCCCTCTCGGAGGCGTTTGCTTATTTGAAAATCGATGCGATTCCGGTCCGGCCCGACGTTCGGACCCCGCAGCTCTATTCGGTGGAACTCTATCGCAAAATCGATTACGATGCCTCGCTGGTGCCGGGCGCCGTGGTGATGGCGATCTTCATGGGAACAATGATTACCGGGGCCTTCAACCTGGTCATGGACCGGTTTTTAGGCATTCACGAATCTTATCTCTCCACCCCCTTAACCAAAAGCGATATCATTCTCGGGATCTTGATCAGCGGCGTCTTTGTCACCACCCTGGTCGCGCTGGTCGTCCTCGGCGCCGGAATCTGGCTGACGCAACTCCCGGTGGCGGGGGGGCTCTCCTCCTTTCTGGCGGTGACCCTGGTGATTATTTTAACGGCGATGGGGTTGCTCAGCATGATGTGCGTCCTCCTGGCGCGGGTGGATCATCCGCGGATCGTCGGATTATTCGGGGGGTTTTTGAATGTCATCTTCTATTTTCCGAGCGGTGCGGTCTACCCGGTGGAGAGCTTTCCGGCCTGGCTTCGCGCCTTCACCAAAATCAACCCGGAAACGTATGCCGTCCACGCATTGAAATCGATCCTCTTCAAGGGGGCGGAGTGGAGGGCGGTTCAGGGCGATCTCCTTTTTCTACTTGGATTTGCGCTGGTGATGCTGTTCGTCTCGACCTGGACGTTTAAGCGAAGGCTTTAGGATGAGAATCAAGTTACTTCTGGTCGTTAAGGTTATTTTTATCCTGGTTTTTGTCCGGAGCCATCCCCTCCGGGCGGAACGGGTGGTCTCGCTGGAGGAGGCGTACCGGACCGCCCGGTTGGAAAGCGAGCGGATCGCCATCGCGCAGGAGAATCTGGTCCAAGCCGAGAAAGAGAAAGACCGCGCGAAAAGTTTTCTCTATCCGAGGTTGACGGCCGATTTGAGTTATCTGCGGCGGCCGAAGGAGGAGGCGAGCCCGTTCGGTGCGCTTCTTCCTGAACGGGAAGAGCGGCTCAATCTCGTCCTGGAGCAGCCGCTTTACGTCGGAGGGCGGGCCTCCGCGACCTATCGGATCGCCAAGATGGGAATCAAAGGGGAGCGGCTCGGCTTGGATCTGGTGACGGAGGGGCTCCTCTTCGATGTGGCGCAGACCTACTATGAAGGGTTAAAGGCCGAGAAAAATGTGTTGATCGAAGAAAGTGAAGTGCAGCGGCTTGAGGCGCATCGCCGCGACGCCGAGAAACGTTTCCGTGTCGGAGAGTCGACCCGGACCGCGCTGCTCCGGGCCGAAGCCGAGCTCTCCAACGCCAATGCCAAGCTGATCCGCGCAAAAAATCAGAAGACGGTGATGAAGGACCAGCTCTCCATGCTCGCCGGTATAGAAGGAGAATTTGAGCTGGCCGATCCTCCGTTCATCACCCTCGCCGAGCAGCCCGAAGCGCAATGGGTCGTATCGGCCTATGAACGCCACCCCGATCTTCAAAGAAGGCGGCTTGGCATCGAGATCGCCCGAGAACAGGTCGATTTTGCGGCGGGGGCATTTTATCCCTCGCTGACATTGGAAGGGCGCTACAGCCGTATTCATCAAGACCCCGAGACCCCCTTTTTTATTCGCGACGACAGGAGCGTCATGATCAAGTTGAGCTTTCCGATTTTTGAAGGGACGCTCCGGGTGGCGGAGCTCTCTCAGGCGAAATCAAGAATGCGGCAAACGGGACTACAGGCGCAGCTCTTAAAAGATGAAATTGCGGTCCGGATCCGCCGGGCGCTGCTGAACCTCACGGCGCTGACCTCCGAGTTGGACCATCTGAAGCGTCGGGTTGTTTTTGCCAAGGAGGCTTTTTCGTTGACCTCCCGGCAATTTGCGGTCGGCCTGGGAACGCAGATCGACGTGCTGGATGCCAGCGCCGCTTTGATGGATGCGGAGCGGCAGCTCTCGAATACCACCTATGACAGGGAGGTCGCCATCCTGGAGCTGGAGCGGTCGGCCGGCATTTTTCTCCCGTCGATCCTGGAAAGCGGCGCCCGTTAGATAAGGGCGGTCGGAAGCGAGTTGGGACTGCGATCCGGTTCTGAGCTTTTCGCCCTCTTTGTTTCTTGAACAGCTCCGGCACTGTTAGGCTGTTGAAAAAGTATATTTGTGCATTAGGCCGTCATTCCCGCGAAAGCGGGAATCCAGAAGGCGTTAATTTTAAACAAGCTGGATTCCCGATTAAGCATTCGGGAATGACAGATTAAGAGTTTTTCAACAACCTGCTGTCGGTATGATCCGGGAAAGGGAGGGTCCATGGAGAACCGTTTCAACCGTTCCGACAGGGATGAACCGCTTTCCCGAATCCTGTTCTATTCCGTCATCGCGCACTATGTCATCTTTTATTTTTTATTCGGAAACCCGTTCCTGATTCTGATGAATCGGGGAGGAGGGGGCACGGGCGGTCAGAATCTGGATGTCGAGCTCCTCTCGCCCAATCAGGTCAATATCGCATCCGACGCAAATCCCATCGAAGCGAAGAGAGATTTTCCCGCCTTTCCCCCCGAAGAAGGAATAGACGGAGAGGAGGATTTGCCGGCTCCCGAGAAAGCCGATCCGGTCCCTCTTTCGGAAGAGGGAATCAAAGCAGTGGAGACGGTGGAGCCCCTGCCTCCTCCCCCTCCGAAAAAAATTGCCCGAAAGATTCCCCGGAACATGACCGGACCGGAAGACTGCATGTTAAAGGTGGTCGCCATGGTCTGTCCGGACGGCGACGCGCAATGTATTACGGAGTATCGCGAGTTCTGCACCCACCTTCCCGAATGATGCGAACGCGCCTCCGGTCGCAATCGCTCCCCTTGGACATTTTCAGACCACGGTCTCCCTGTGGAAGTTCCAGGCGTCGTTTCCATATTTTTCTTTGGTCAGCAGGCCGGCTCTCGCCAATTCCTCTTCCGTCAGCGACCCGGATTTTAAAGAGATCGGCAACGCCGCCTCAAAGCCGCTCCTAAATGCTTCTTCCAGCCGCTCGGTCGGGGGCAGACCTGGCAGGAGTTCAGCGAGGGCGATCTGGTTACCGGAAAGAAGTGAATTTTCAATTTTGCTTTTCTCCAGGATCAACGAGCCGTGCTGGAGAAAATGGGAAACCCAGCGGCGCTGGGCGCTTCCGATCAGTTTTTTCCCCCCGGCGGTAATTTCATACCAGGAAGTGGAAGCGAAACAGAGGGATGGGTGGGGGCGGTTGGTCCGCTCTCCTCTGGCGGGGGAATGGATTTCGGCGTCAACGCCGAGCTGTCGCAGCCCGGCGATAAGGCCGTTGGCGATCGTGTAAAATGTTCCTTTGATCCCTTCCGAAAAAAAGGGGTCTCGGGTGCTGGAAACGACGGAATAAGTCAGCTCCTGATCATGCAAAAGGGCCCGCCCGCCGGTCATTCTTCTGACAAGAGGAATCGATTTTGTTTTTAAGAATCCGAGCCAATCCGATTCTAATTTCTGGAATGAGCCAATCGAGAGGGAAGGGACCGACCACCGGTAGAGGCGGAGGGTCGGGGGGACCTTTCCTTCCGAGAAGGCGATTGAAATCGCTTCATCGATCGCCATATTCAATTCAGGGGAAAGGGGAGGATCGACCAGAAACCGCCAGGGTGTCCGTTGATTGGATAGTATCGTCACGCTTTGATCTCGTCGGATGAGTAAGTCTTCGAATCTTACGGGACGATTTCCGCTCAGTCAAGTCGCCTTCCGGAGTAAATGCCGTCGGGCCTTTCCACATTCCGATAAAGAGATTGACTAACTTTGATCTTTCGGTTATCGTTTGCAGCAATTTCTAGAACCGGCGTTTCGGCGATCGCTTCGAGTCTTTCAATCAGACCGCCGGGGCGGGTGGATGGTTTTACAAAAGGCTTCAACTTCAGAAGGAGCGCCGTAATCTTTCGCGCTTAGAACCTAATTTTAATAGAGGAGGTCGGGTGATCGAGCGAACACTTTCAATTATCAAACCGGATGCGGTCTCTAAAAATGTGATCGGGGAAATCATAAAACGTTTCGAAAGCGCGCAACTGAAGGTGGTTGCGATGCGGATGAAGCAGTTGACGAAAAAAGAGGCCGAAGACTTCTACGATGTTCATAGGTCGCGGCCGTTCTTTGACAGCCTGGCGACCTTCATGAGCTCGGGGCCGGTGGTGGTGATGGTCCTGGAAGGGGAAAATGCGGTCGCAAAAAATCGGACCCTGATGGGGGCGACCGATCCCAAGAAGGCCGACAAGGGGACGATCCGGGCCGATTTCGCGGGAAGCATCGAGGCCAATGCCGTTCATGGGTCGGACTCGAAAGAGTCCGCGTCGGTTGAAGTTCCGTTTTTCTTCAGCCGGCTCGAACTGGTCGGCTAATAAGTCTGAATCCGGGGATGTTTTGCCGAAGATTTTTCCGGAATTTGATTTGATAGGACGGCCCGTTGCCCGCCGCCAGCCGGTTTAGGCGAGCGGGTAGAAGCGTTTTTCATCATTTCGGTCGGAGGATCGAGCGTGCGGCAGTTCTCCCATCCATCCTGGGATTAGAATGCGGGAAGATAAAAAGTACGATGCCATTTTTATCGGAAGCAGCCTCCTGTCACTGGCTGCCGCTGTCGCTTTGGCCAAAAAAGGAAAAGCGGTCGCGCTCGTCGGCCGGCCGGATGCCCTTGCCTCCCGTGCTCCAGGTCCTACCTTCCATTTCGGTGTGGGGCCTTTTTTATATTTGGGGTTTGAAGAGGGGGGAGCGGTAGAAGGTTTTTTTGCGGAGCTGGCCCTGCCGATTCCAACACTGAAGAAAAAAGGGTTCTCATATAAAAAAAATATTCCCTACTTGCAACTGGTGCAGGCCCACCATCGGATTGATCTTCATTCTCAGAAAGAAGACTATTTGGATGAGCTTAAGAGAGAGTTCGGAAACCAGTTGCAGCCGATTAAAGGTTTTCTGGAGGCGATCGAGAAAGAGGAGCAGCTTTTGTATCCCTACCTCGGAAAATTTTCTCAAATGGAGCTCTACGGGTTGGGGGACCGGTTCAACGCATGGAAGCAAAAGCTTCAATTTCTTCAGGCCGTCCGCAACCACCGGAAAAAAAGCGCCACTGAATTCCTCGCCCCATTTCCCTTTAACGCCGATTTTAACGAATATCTGAACCTCCTTTCTCTGTGTGCTTTCAGGAAACCGCTTTCGGGAATCTCTTCTTATGATTTGATTCTGATGATGTCGGGGCTGCAAAAGGGGGGAGTGCGAATGATCGGAGGCTATTTTACCCTTTTCAATTTCTTCCAAAAACTGATCAGGGAGTGTGGGGGGGAGATCATTGAATCCAGGAAAGTGACCCGGGTAGAATTGGCTGGGAAAAAGGCCGAGCGCCTTGTTTTAGAGGATGGCGCGCGCCTGTCCGGACAATACTGGGTGATCACCCAGTCGCCCGGCGAGTCGGTGATCACCTTTTACTTTACCATTCGAAAAGAGTGGATCCCTTCTCCGATGAGAGAAAATATCCTGATGACCTGGGGAGAGGAGGTTCCTCCCGACGTGGAAGATATTTTGATGCTCCGGCTTTCCTTGCCGGAGGAAGAAAAAGATTTTCCTCCCGGGTGCCGTGGACTGACCGTGACTTGCCTGATCCGGGCGGGTGCTTCGGTGGATGAGTCGCGTTTGGAAGAACTGAAGGAGAGGATTCTCAGCCGGCTTCATTGGCTGATCCCCTTCTCAAAGGCGGAAATTAAAGAAATAACGCTCTCATCAGTGGGAGAAGAGCCCTTTTTCCCATCTGAGATTGAGAAAAGCTGGGGCGAGAACGCAAAGAAGTTTTCAAAGGGGGCATTGGGCTACCTTCAGCCTAAAGAGGTAAAAAATGTGTTCATGCTTTCCTCCGATCTTTCCGAGCATCTCGGATGGGGTTCGACCTTTGTCGCGGCAATGGCCTTGACGAATCTGATCGAAGGAAATAGATGATCTTCCCCGGGATCCCTCATTAGGCGCAGAGATCTTTCGGTTTTCCTATGGCCCGGCTTCGCTTTTTTATCTGTTTATTCCTTTTCCTGACCGGATGCGTCCGTCCGATCGGCCGGCCTTCCTTGACCGACAGCCGAGAGTGGGCGGATCTGGTGGAAGGCATCCGCTTTTATGAAGATCGAAAATATCCAGAAGCCGCGCAGGTCTTCCTTAGAATCATTGATTCCTACCCCGGCGCCTCTCTTTTGGCGGAGGCGCAGTGGCTTCTGGCGAAATCGTATGACGCTTCAGGAAAAAAGGGAGCGGCAGTCCAGGAACTGCAGGTCTTTTTAAAAAACTTTCCTGCAAGCTCACATCAGGAAGAGGCCCGTTCGCTTCTCTTCCGTCTGGAAAACCTGTCCAGGAAGGTGATCGCGGCTTTCTGGCATCCGGCGCTTCAGGAATCCCTCGAAGAACAACTCGAGTTCTATAAAAACAGAGGGATCAATGCCGTCATTGTTCCGGCCCTTTCGGATTTCCCCGCTCCAGGCGTCCACCCCGATCGTCCCCGCTTGCAGGAAGGCTTGGCAGATTGGATTCAGAAGGCCCATCTGGCCGGTCTTCAGGCCATCGTTCGGCTGCCCCTTCGGGAAGGGAAAGGACTCGCGCGTACCCGCCCTGAATGGAGCGATCGCCGATTCGACATAAATAAAAAACAGTTCGAGCCGGATACAAAACTGGATCTTTTTAATGCTGAAGTGAAAGAGGCATTCCTTCTGGCTATTCGCGACATTGCCCGATATCCTGTCGACGGAATTTATGTCGATGCCTTCGCGTACAGGATGGATGAAGGATGGACCTCTTCCGCGTCGGACCTTTATCAAAATTTATTCCTTGAGAGACCCGATCCGCTTTTGTTTTTTTATGAGCCGCCTCGATCTTTCGGAGCGAACCGGTCTTATCCCGCCGCCTCGCAGTTTTGGCACTGGATCGGCTGGCGAAGCCGTTACATTAGCAGCCTGTTAGGGGATATCCAGAAAGAGGTTGAAGTGGTCCGACCGGGTATTCGATTCGGCGTGGCGGTCCCGGAGGTCTCTCTCTCGAACCCCGTGATGAGCCTGGCAGAACTCTCCATTGATTTTTTGGAGTTGAAGCGATCCAAGTTTGATTTTTATTTGATTTCAAAATCAGACGCATCGCCCGCGGCCGTCCTTTCAGACACCCTTTCAAGGTATTCAATCCCACCCCAGGAAGTTTGGCTCCAATGGTCGTCTGCAGACGCTCTTCCATCCCATTTTTCCAGATCGCCTTTTCAAGGATTTGTATTCTTAAATCCTTGACAAAGTCATGACGGCTGGTTTATATCTACGGAGGCATTTTTTATTCATTTAAGAGAGGGGTCTCAATGATTCCGCAAGATCTTCGATACCATAAAGAACATGAATGGGTGAAGGCCGAGGGCAAGAAGGCGACCGTCGGAATTTCTGATTTTGCGCAGGAAGCGCTCGGAGATATTGTCTATTTGGAAATGCCGAAATCGGGAACCACTGTCCAGTATGGAAATGAAATCACAGAAATCGAGTCAACAAAAACCACATCGCCGCTCTATGCGCCGGTCGGCGGTAAGATCATTGCGGTAAATGAAAAGTTAAAAGAAAAACCGGAGTTGATAAATCAGGATCCTTATGGTGAAGGCTGGATTGTCGTGATCGAAATGAACCAGCCAAAAGAAGTCGAACAGCTGATGGCGGCCAAAGATTATGAAGCTTTCCTTCAAAAAGAGGAGCATTAAAAAGTTTACGGGGCTTTTCCGACCCTATTTTATTGGACCGGTTCTGCTGAAACTTGTTTTACTCTTGATCGTTTTCGGATCCACCTTTTATTTTAAAGTTTGGGCTGAACGTCAACAGGAATACCGATTTTTTTCTCTGCCTTCCGTCTCTGTGATAAAGACCGTAACAGAAAAGATCCCGTCTCTCGATGAATCCGTCGATGCGCGCCCGAGTTCCCTCCCAGGTTCGATCGATGTAAATTCGGCGTCCGTAGAAGAACTGGAATCTCTTCCAGGGATCGGTCCACAATTGGCTGGGGAAATCGTGCGGGATCGTCTGAGGAAGGGTCCTTTCCTTCAGAGAAATGATCTCCTCAGGGTAAAAGGAGTCGGTCCCAAAAAGCTTCGTCTAATAGAATCTTATCTTCGCTTTAAAGGTTAAAAACAAATGGGTGAGAAATTACCAACGGAAGTCCCGGATGCATGGCAGATCTTGTTCCGGGGGGCAATGGAAATTATTCAGAAAGCGGAATTAGTTGAAAAACTTGAGAAGTCAAAATCGGAGAATAAACCGCTTCGAATTAAAGCAGGGTTCGATCCAACCGCTCCCGATCTTCATTTGGGGCACATGGTGCTTCTCCGTAAAATGAGGCAGTTTCAAAACCTAGGGCATGAGGTCATCTTTCTCATCGGAGACTTTACCGGAATGATCGGGGATCCCAGCGGTAGATCGGAAACGCGCAGGCCGCTTACTCGAGAACAGGTCTTAGAAAATGCGGAGACGTACAAGACCCAAGTATTTCAGGTTCTGGATCCCGAAAAGACGACGATCCGTTTTAATAGCGAATGGATGAGTGCCATGACGTCTGAGGGGCTGATTAAGCTTGCCTCTCAGTATACGGTCGCGCGGATACTGGAAAGGGATGATTTTCAAAAGAGATACCAGTCTTCTCTCCCGATCAGTATCCATGAGTTTCTTTATCCTTTGATTCAGGGATACGATTCTGTCGCGCTGAGGGCCGATGTGGAATTAGGGGGGACCGACCAAAAATTTAATCTTCTTGTCGGCAGGGAGTTGCAAAAAATTTACGGCCAGCCTCAACAGGTCGTCATGACCATGCCCCTGATTGAGGGAACGGACGGCGAGCGGAAAATGAGCAAGAGCTTTAATAATTATATCGCCTTGCAGGACCCTCCTGTTGACATGTTCGGAAAAATAATGTCGATCCGGGATGAATTAATGTATCGCTATTATGAACTTTTAACTGATGAGCATATGAATGTGATTAGACGTATGCACCCAATGGACGCGAAGCTAAAGTTGGCGGCTCTTTTGGTGGCGCAGTCTCATGGCTTCCAGAGCGCCCAGGAAGCACGGGATCGGTTTGACGTCACGGTGGGTCGCAAGTCTAATTCGATTCCGGAAATTGAGTTGAACGACCCCTCTAAAAAGTGGATCGATTGGCTATATGAACAGGGTTGGGCTTCCAGCAAGAGCGATGCGCGCCGGCTTATTCAACAGGGAGCTGTTGAATTGAATGGTGAAAAAATGTTAGATACAAAAGGTCAGATTGGTCTCCAGTCGGGTCAGCGGTGTGATTTGAAAGTCGGGAAGAAGTTTCGCTTTATGATAAAGAGGGCTTGACATCCTTTTTCCCCTATGTTACATTGCCTTTCTCGCTGATCGAGAACGAACATCGGACCCCGAATCAGAGTTGGGAACGAAGATTCTGCGAGGGGCATTGACAATCATTTTTAGATCTGTTTATAATACAGACTATAGTCCATGCCGAGTTTTTCGGTTCTTTACAAATCAAAAAACAGTTGAAAAAACCTCTTGACAGCGGCCCTCAACTTTGATATAAGAGTGGGTCGCTTCTAGAATTTTACTTTCTCTTGATCTTTGAAAACTAAATAGTGTGTATTGAATCATAGCGGGTCCAGCAATTTCCAGAGTGACAAACGTAACAAATTAGCAAGGTTTCAAACTTTTTTTTGGAGAGTTTGATCCTGGCTCAGAACGAACGCTGGCGGCGCGCCTAACACATGCAAGTCGCACGAGAAGTTCCCCGCAAGGGGAATTGTAAAGTGGCGCACGGGTGAGTAATATGTGAGTAACCTACCCTTGAGTGGGGGATAACCTCGCGAAAGCGAGGCTAATACCGCATCGTATCTTGAGGCGAAAGCCGATAGATTAAAGGTGGCCTCTATTTATAAGCTATCGCTCATTGAGGGGCTCACATTCCATTAGCTAGTTGGCAGGGTAACGGCCTACCAAGGCGACGATGGATAGCTGGTCTGAGAGGACGGCCAGCCACACTGGCACTGAAACACGGGCCAGACTCCTACGGGAGGCAGCAGTGAGGAATATTGCGCAATGGGCGAAAGCCTGACGCAGCGACGCCGCGTGGGGGATGAAGGCCTTCGGGTTGTAAACCCCTTTCGACCGGAAAGAAACGCTTTAAGGTGAATAATCTTAAAGCCTGACGGTACCGGGAGAAGAAGCCACGGCTAACTCTGTGCCAGCAGCCGCGGTAAGACAGAGGTGGCAAGCGTTGTTCGGATTTACTGGGCGTAAAGAGCGCGTAGGCGGTTGCATATGTCAGATGTGAAATCCCAGGGCTTAACCCTGGAATGGCATTTGAAACGGTGCGACTTGAGGACAGGAGGGGGAAGTGGAATTCCCGGTGTAGCGGTGAAATGCGTAGATATCGGGAGGAACACCGGTGGCGAAGGCGGCTTCCTGGACTGTCCCTGACGCTGAGGCGCGAAAGCGTGGGTAGCAAACAGGATTAGATACCCTGGTAGTCCACGCCCTAAACGATGGATGCTAAGTGTCGGAGGTATCGATCCCTCCGGTGCCGCACCTAACGGATTAAGCATCCCGCCTGGGGAGTACGGCCGCAAGGTTGAAACTCAAAGGAATTGACGGGGGCCCGCACAAGCGGTGGAGCATGTGGTTTAATTCGACGCAACGCGAAGAACCTTACCTGGGCTTGACATGTAGGTAGTACTGAACCGAAAGGGGATGGATCCCGCAAGGGAAGCCTGCACAGGTGCTGCATGGCTGTCGTCAGCTCGTGCCGTGAGGTGTTGGGTTAAGTCCCGCAACGAGCGCAACCCCTATCTTCTGTTTGCTACCAGGTGATGCTGAGCACTCTGAAGAAACTGCCTCGGATAACGAGGAGGAAGGTGGGGATGACGTCAAGTCATCATGGCCTTTATGTCCAGGGCTACACACGTGCTACAATGGCCGGTACAGAGGGTCGCAAACCCGTAAGGGGGAGCCAATCCCAGAAAGCCGGTCTCAGTTCGGATCGAGGTCTGCAATTCGACCTCGTGAAGTAGGAATCGCTAGTAATCGCGCATCAGCACGGCGCGGTGAATACGTTCCCGGGCCTTGTACACACCGCCCGTCACACCACGAAAGCCCGTTGTACCAGAAGTTGTTGAGCCAACCCGCAAGGGAAGCAGGCACCCAAGGTATGGCTGGTGATTGGGGTGAAGTCGTAACAAGGTAGCCGTAGGGGAACCTGCGGCTGGATCACCTCCTTTCTAAGGAGCATTTCAGGTTGCTGAAACCTGAACATCCTAGATCGATCCCGCTGTGTTTCAATACACCTATTTAGTCTTGAGAGATCGAGTTCTCGGTCGTTGGCCGTGGTTAAGAGCATAGGCCACTTTCGTTGAACGCCAATCGTTAATCGAAGAAATCTAAAAAACGAATAATGGTTGGCGATAGGCGAAGCAGGGGGCCTATAGCTCAGATGGTTAGAGCGCACGCCTGATAAGCGTGAGGTCGGTAGTTCGATTCTACCTAGGCCCACCAGGTTTGAAATTTCAAGTATAATTTGAGATTTTAAATTGAAGGGGGCTGTAGCTCAGTTGGGAGAGCACCTGCTTTGCAAGCAGGGGGTCGCCCGTTCGATCCGGGTCAGCTCCACCAAATTTAAAAAGTTTACGGTTGACAATTCGCGACAGTATCTTTGTCTTGAAGTGTCGCGAATTTTGAATCGTAAACGTCCCGTTGAAAGCAATAACGGCACGTTGTTCTTTGACAACTGAATATGGGCATCTAACAAGCAACAAACCTGAAAGTAGAACAAAAACCGACTGTGTCAGAAGCAAATAATGGTCAAGCTACTAAGGGCGTACGGTGGATGCCTTGGCATTAGGAGGCGATGAAGGGCGTGGTTAGCTGCGATAAGCCTCGGGGAGCCGCAAACTGGCTTTGATCCGGGGATACCCGAATGGGGAAACCTATTCTGATAAACTCAGAATACCCTCCGCTGAATTCATAGGCGGTGTGGAGCGAACCCAGGGAAGTGAAACATCTCAGTACCTGGAGGAAAAGAAATAAAAGAGATTCCCTAAGTAGTGGCGAGCGAACGGGGATGAGCTCAAACCGACGATATGTAAGGCCTTACCCGTTGTACCGTCGGGGTTGTAGGGTCTAACGTGCTTTGTGTGAGGACAAGGCAGAAAGTTACAAACCAATGTTGTAGCCGAAGCGTCTGGAAAGGCGAATCAAAGAAGGTGAAAATCCTGTAGGCGAAACGGCAAAGGCTTTCAGTTAGATACCTGAGTACCATGGGGCCCGAGGAACCCTGTGGGAATCTGGGGGGACCACCTTCCAAAGCTAAATACTACCTAATGACCGATAGTGAACCAGTACCGTGAGGGAAAGGCGAAAAGAACCCCGGTGAGGGGAGTGAAATAGAACCTGAAACCGTACGCTTACAAGCAGTCAAAGCCCTATGCCCCGCAAGGGGAATGGGTGATGGCGTGCCTTTTGCTTAATGAGCCGGCGAGTTATTGAGTGCAGCAAGGTTAAGGAGAAGATCCGGAGCCGTAGCGAAAGCGAGTCCGAATAGGGCGATTTAGTTGCATTCAATAGACCCGAAGCCAAGTGATCTACCCATGGCCAGGATGAACCCTGCTTAACCGCAGGGGGAGGTCCGAACCGTTGACCGTTGAAAAGGTCTCGGATGAGCTGTGGGTAGGGGTGAAAGGCTAATCAAACTTGGTGATTGCTGGTTCTCCTCGAAATAGCTATAGGGCTAGCCTTGCAAACTCTGTTGCGGAGGTAGAGCACTGAATGGGCTAGGGGCCTTACCCGGCTACCAAACCCAATCAAACTCCGAATACCGCAAACATTTATTGCAGGAGTCAGACTACGGGTGCTAAGATTCGTGGTCAAAAGGGAAAGAGCCCAGACCGCCAGCTAAGGTCCCCAAAATAGACTAAGTGGTAAAGGTTGTGAGAACGCTCAGACAGCCAGGAGGTTGGCTTAGAAGCAGCCATCCTTTAAAGAGTGCGTAATAGCTCACTGGTCGAGCGATCTTGCGCCGAAAATTTAACGGGGCTCAAGTCTATTACCGAAGCTGCGGATTGTTAAGATCTTCGGATTTTAATGATGGTAGAGGAGCATTCCCTATGCCGTTGAAGGTCAATCGTAAGGATGACTGGAGGTATGGGAAGAGATTCTGCCGGCATAAGTAGCGATAAAAGACGTGAGAAACGTCTTCGCCATAAACCTAAGGTTTCCTGGGGAAGGTTAATCCTCCCAGGGTTAGTCGGTCCCTAAGTCGAGGTCGAAAGAAGTAGACGATGGACAACAGGTTAATATTCCTGTACTTCCTTAATAGCGTTATCAGTGAAGGGGGGACGCAGGAGGGTAGGTACCGCTCCGAGTTGGAATTCGGGGTCTAAGCCCGTAGGGGGTTCCGATAGGCAAATCCGTCGGAACATTACTCCGAGAGGTGATGGGGAGTCTCGTAAGAGACGAACGGGCTGATCCCATGCTGCCAAGAAAAACCTCGTCGCGAGTTATTAAGGGAACCGTACCGCAAACCGACACAGGTAGGTAGGAGGAAAACTCTAAGGCGCTTGAGAGAATGCTCCCTAAGGAACTAGGCAAATTAGCCCCGTAACTTCGGAATAAGGGGTGCTCCGATTTGTGATGGGATTTACTCCCTGAGCGGATTGGAGTCTCAGTTAAGAGGCTCTGGCGACTGTTTACCAAAAACACAGGACTCTGCAAAGTCGAAAGACGATGTATAGGGTCTGATGCCTGCCCAGTGCCGGAAGGTTAACAGGAGAGGTTAGCCGCAAGGCGAAGCTTTGAATCGAAGCCCCGGTAAACGGCGGCCGTAACTATAACGGTCCTAAGGTAGCGAAATTCCTTGTCGGGTAAGTTCCGACCTGCATGAATGGCATAACGACTGGAGCACTGTCTCGGGGAGCAACTCAGCGAAATTGTTGTTCCGGTGAAGAAGCCGGGTGCCCGCAACTAGACGGAAAGACCCTGTGCACCTTTACTATAACTTGACACTGGATGTTGGGTGGGTATGTGTAGGATAGGTGGGAGGCTGTGAAGCGGAGGCGCTAGCTTTCGTGGAGCCAACCTTGAAATACCACCCTTACTCTTCCGACGTTCTAACCTGGGTCCCTTATCGGGATCGGGGACAATGTCTGGTGGGTAGTTTGACTGGGGCGGTCGCCTCCTAAAGAGTAACGGAGGCGCCCAAAGGTTCTCTCAGGCTGGTCGGAAATCAGCCATCGAGTGTAAAGGCAGAAGAGAGCTTGACTGCGAGACCTACAAGTCGAGCAGGTACGAAAGTAGGGCTTAGTGATCCGGTGGTTCTTCGTGGAAGGGCCATCGCTCAACGGATAAAAGGTACGCCGGGGATAACAGGCTTATCGCGTCCAAGAGTTCACATCGACGACGCGGTTTGGCACCTCGATGTCGACTCATCGCATCCTGGGGCCGAAGTAGGTCCCAAGGGTCGGGCTGTTCGCCCGTTAAAGCGGTACGAGAGTTGGGTTCAAAACGTCGTGAGACAGTTTGGTCCCTATCTGTTGTGGGCGGAGGAAATTTGAGGGGAGTTGACCCTAGTACGAGAGGACCGGGTTGAACGGACCTCTAGTGTGCCGGTTGTCCTGCCAAGGGCATCGCCGGGTAGCTATGTTCGGAAAGGATAACCGCTGAAAGCATCTAAGCGGGAAACCTACCCCAAGATTAGATTTCCCTGCCGTAAGGCACTGAAGGTCCCCTGTAGACTACAGGGTAGATAGGCGGGGTGTGGAAGAGCTGTGAGGCTTTGAGCTAACCCGTACTAATAGACCGTGAGGCTTGACCACCATTATTTGCTTCTGATAGAATCGGTTTTAAAAGCTTGTTAGATGGAAAATTAAAGTAACACCTGAGCCCATATTCAGTTTAAATCGGCTCTCGCTAGGAGCACCGCTTCCAGCGAGAGCCGTAAAGTTTCCGGTGGCAATGCCGGAGGGGCCACACCCGTTCCCATCCCGAACACGGAAGTTAAGCCCTCCAGGGCCGATGATACTGCACTCGCGAGGGTGTGGGAAAGTAGGACGTTGCCGGATTAAAATACGAGCCCCGCTCACCGAAAGGTGGGCGGGGCTTTTATTTTGTGCGCCAGGCAGGGCGCACTCATTTGGGAGTGAAAGTTTCCTACGAACCCGACAGGGGAATCGTTAGCCGGACGGAAAGGGTGTCCGCCGCGAGGTGGAATATGACTGAAGGGTTAGGCGTCGCCTCGTTACCTCGGAATCTCGGGCTCGACGAGCTTCGCAAGTTGCGCGAGCGGAACGTGTCAATGACTTTGAGACACCTCTTGTCCGAATTTAGTGTACTGCCTCCTCGCTCACAGGGGCCGGTAGCCAGAAGCTCCGGTTTCTGATAGGCCGGGTGGGTCAGGGTCAGCTGGTCCCTGCGCTCTCTAACCTCCGTACTCGCCGCAAGGATGCGGTACATGGTGCGGATGGAGCAGCGATAATGGGCTGCTGCCGGTTTGGTTGACATCAGCTTAAGCTAATCCAGCGTGCATTTCAAATTCCATGGGACTGAGATAGCCCAGAGTTGAGTGCCGCCGCTTAGGATTGTAGAAGCGCTCGATG
>Ga0080064_1002141_pt1 | contig 35196 bp, 26 predicted proteins | sample Subgrocontami54m_FD_69260 | JGI IMG/M metagenome (GOLD analysis project Ga0080064, IMG submission 69260) | Subsurface groundwater microbial communities from S. Glens Falls, New York, USA - GMW46 contaminated, 5.4 m (SPADES assembly) (version 2) ...
GGAGGGCGCGCAGGACGGTCTCGACGACGGGCGGCAGGGCAGCGGCGGGGAGCCGCGCGTCGCGGTGCCATTCATCGGTCCACAGCAGCTCGGCGACGGCCGCGAACGAGCCGTGCTCGACGAGCTGACCGATCGGATAGCCGCGGTAGAGGAGGCGGCCGCGTTCGCCATCGACGAGGGCGAGGGCCGTCTCACCGGCGACGACGCCGGCCAGGCCCGGGGAGTAGGCGGGGCCCGCGGGGGGAGCGGCGGTCGGCGCGGTCGGGGCGGGTGACTCGGCCATGATCGAATGGTAGTGCTCCGCGGACGACGCCGTGTCAGGCCGAGACGGACGGCGCCTCGAGGAATTCGCGGACCGCGGCCACGAAGGCCTCCGGGTGGGTGTGATGGGCGGCGTGTTTCGCGCCCGGGATGACCACCACCCGGCTGTCCGCCAGGAGTCGATCGAGCTCCCAGGTGCCCTCGGTGAAGACCGGGCCGCTCTCCCCGCCGACGACCTGGAGGACGGGGATCCGGATCGCGGCATAGCGCTCGGGGCCGGCATCCTCGGTCGCCTCGGCCCACATCTCGCGGACAATCGTCGGGGCGGCGGCAACCCGGGCCGGCCAGCTCGGGGCGAGCCGATAGGCGGCCAGCTCGTCCGGAGTCATCCCGATGACGACGGCCAGGAAGAACGTCAGCAGCCCCTCGCGGTCACCGACGGCGGCGAACGATTCGAGCCGAGCCATGACGGCGTCGCCGTGGAACGAACGACCTCCCGGCGCGGGCGCGCCTTCATACACGACGAGCCGACGCAGGTTCGAGGTCAGGAGCGCCGCGCCGAGCCCGATCCGACCGCCATACGAATGACCGACCACATCGACCGCCTGGCCCTCGGCGGCGGACACGGCGTCGACCATCGCGGCCACGTCCTCGTACTCGCGGGCGATCGCATACGGCTCGGTGTCGCCGCTGGCGCCGCGGCCGCGGCGGTCGATGGCGTAGAGCGTGTGATCCGTGGCCAGCAACGGGCCGGCCGTCCGCCAGGCCGTGTGATCGGCGGTCGCGCCGTGGACGAGCACGATCGGCGGCCCGGTCCCCGAGCGGAACCAGGCGATCGGCGTGCCATCGGGCGAGGGCGTCGTCCCGCGGTCCGGCGGGCTGGTCATGGCGGCGCGGCTCCGGCGGGCGGGGGCCAGCGGGAGCGGACGGCGGGCTGGTGCTCCTCCTTTTGGGCGCCATCGTCGAGATCGGCGACCTCGAACCCGTGCCGTTCGTAGAAGCGCCGGGCGCCGGCGTTGGCCTGGAAGGTGAACACGTCGAGCCCGGCCGGGCGTCGTGCCTTGGCCAACGTCACGAGTCGGCTCCCGATCCCCCGTCCGGTGCGCCCGGGGCGAAGGTAGAGCTGGTCGAGCATGTCGTCCTCGAGGGCCATGAACCCGGCGATCGTGCCGCCGGGTTCGACGGCGACCCAGGTCTCGTTCTGGACCATCACCATCTCGCGAAGCCAAGCGCGGATCTGCGTCTCCGTGTGGACGGGCGGGAAATCGTAGGTCGCGGCGAATGCGGCGATCCAGACGTCACCGATCTGGTCGGCATCGGTCGTCGCTGCGCGGCGGAGGACGACCGCCCGAGCGCCATCGGCGCCCTCGACCGCCGACCCGGCATGGACGGTTGCGTCGGACAGCCGCTCGGCCGTGGCCGAATCGAGCATCCAGGTGGCCGTCGCGCGCCGGGCAAGCACGCCTGGGTACGTCTCCGGGTCCCGCAGCCCCTCGAGGATCCGTGCCACGACCTCGGCCTTGCCGGCGCCGGTGACCGTGGCCAGGACGTGGCTCGCGGTGCCGAGGATCGCCGGGTTGAGGGTGACCCGTTCGACGTGCGGCTGGATGTGGGTCGGGGCCCGGATCGGCACGCCGACGCGATCGCTGCGCAGCGCTGCACTTCGGGGGAACACCGAAAGCAGGTGCCCATCGCCGCCGATCCCGACGATGACCAGGTCGAACGACGGCCAACCGTCGACCAGCGGGATGGCCGCTACGACCTCCGCGGCGTACGTGGCCGCGCACCACTCCGCCCCGCGCCCCTCACCGATGGCCGCGTCCACCGGGAACGGATGAATATTCGCAAAGGGGATCGGCAGCCCGCCGGGCGCCAGGAGCGCCTCGTCGGCCAGGCTCAGGTTGGACAGCGGATCGGCTCTCGGGACGTAACGGTCGTCGCCCCACCACAGGTGGACGAGCGGCCACCGAACGCGGTCGCGCAGCCGCGGCTCGAGCAATCGCCGGTACATCGCCCGCGGCGTCGACCCGCCGGTCAGCGCGATGTCCGCCCGCCCGCGGACCGCGATCGCGCGCTCGATCCGCGCCACCAGCAGATCGGCCGAGGCCAGGGCGACCCCGGCGGCATGCTCCTCGACGATCAGGTCCGGCTCGCCCGCGGTCTGCCACTCCGCGGTCTGCCACTCGGCCGCCTCGCCATCGAGGGCCGCTTCACCCGCTCCGTCCCCCGCGACCGGGAGGACCGGCCGCCCGCCACGCGGGCCGAGCGGGTCGGTCAAGCCTCGTTCCCGATCTCGCCGGCCGCCACGATCCGGGCGGCCATCCGGATGGCGCCCTCGGAGACCACGTCGTGCCGGGGGGCCTCGATCGCCTCGGCCAGCAGGTCCGCCTCGGTCCGCCGGGCCGCGTTGAACTGGCGGTGGAGCAGCTCCACCCCGTCCTGCCAGGCGTGGACCAGGACCGTCTCTGCCTCGGCCGTCACGTCGACCCGGAGCTCCGATCCGCGTCGTTCCGCCAGCAGCTCCACCCGCAGGGTCGTGCCGGCGGGCATCCCGCTGAGGACCGGGCGCATGACCACGGCGACCTCGACGTGCCCGTGGCGGAGCATCGCGCTGTAGCCGCGGCCGGCCATCGGCTTGACCCCGGCGTGCTTGGACGCGGCGGCGGCATGCGGCGCCGGGCGATGGGCCGCCGACCCGCCAGAACTGCCACTGCCCGTGGGCACGATCGCCGCCAGTGGCCGGCTGACGCTCATCCCCAGCCGCGAGGCGATCCAGGCGATGTGGTAGAGCGGCTTGACCATGTTCGTGGTGCCCGGTCGGCCTTGTTCGTCGTGGGTCCCGTAGGTGACCGCGATCCGCCGGATCGAGCGCAGATAGGGCAGGAACTCGGGGAGGTCGAAGGTCGACGCGATCGCCTCGCGCCAGCGCGACTGGCGGGCCAGAGCGAAGTCGAACACACCGGTCTGACCGGCATCCGACAGGCGGGCCAGCTCGCGCAGCCGCCCGAGGCCGTCGCCGCTCCAGGTCGAGCCGTCGATCACCAGCCGGTTCGCGTCCTCGAGCAGATCGTTGGCCTGCTGCGTCCCGAGCGGCGGTTCGCCCGGCCACCACACGGTGACCGGCAGGTCGTGGACCAGGAGCGGCTCGACGATCGCCGCGATGTGCCGCCCGGTGTCGCCGCCCGCGGTCACGTAGATCGTCTCGGCGCAGGTCTCGGCCGCGTCCTCGCGGGGGAGCATGCACTGGGCGGTAATCCGGGCATCGAGCCAACCTGGGCCGTCCGGGTCGGTCGGCGAGCAGATCAGGGTCCGCGACGGGTGGCGCCCGGTGAGCTGCGAGATGATCGCCGCGCAGTGTTCGCCGAGCTCCGGCTGCCGGGCGACTACGACCAGGTTCATCACGCTGGTCCGGGCCGCGATGTGGCGGCCCTCGTGCCCGCCGATCGTGGTATTCAGCTCGGGCACCGCCCAGATCTTGGCCAGCTCGCGCTCGATCCCGTCGATCGTCGCGGCGCGCGACGTCCAGCGCAGGGTCGGTTCACCCGGCTTGGCCGGGGCCAGGTTCAGATCCGTCGCCATCGCCGACCGTCGCGTTCGATCAGCTCGTCGGCTGCCTCGGGCCCCCACGAACCGGCCTCGTAGTTCGGGAAGTCCGCTGCCGGCATCTCGGTCCAGGCGTCGATGATCGGGGTGACGATGCTCCACGCCTCCTCGACCTCGTCCGCCCGGGTGAACAGCGAGGCGTCGCCAAGGAGGGCGTCGAGGATCAGCGTCTCGTAGGCATCGGGCGAGTCGACGTTGAACGCCGAGCCATAGGTGAAGTCCATGTTCACCGCCCGGACGTCCAGCCCGAGCCCCGGGACCTTGGCCCCGAACCGGAGCAGGATGCCCTCGTCGGGCTGGATCCGGAGGGCCAGCAGGTTCGGCTCGGGGTCCTCCGAGCTGTCCTTGAACAGCCGGTGTGGGACCGGCCGGAACTGGATCGCGATCTCGCTCGAGCGCTTTGGGAGGCGCTTGCCGGTCCGGACGTAGAACGGGACGCCGGCCCATCGCCAGTCGTCGATCTCGAGCCGGGCGGCGACGAACGTCTCGGTCTCCGACTGCGGGTCGACCTTTGGCTCGGCCCGGTAGCCGGGGACCTGCTGGGCGGCCACCCAACCCGGGCCGTACTGGCCGCGGACGACATCGCTGCTGACCTCGTCCGGCGTCATCGGGGCGATCGCGCGGAGGACCTTGACCTTCTCGTCGCGGAGCGGGTCCGCCTCGAACGTCGCCGGCGGCTCCATCGCGACCAGGGCCAGGAGCTGCATCAGGTGGTTCTGGAGGACGTCGCGGCTGGCGCCGGTCTCCTCGTAGAAGGCGCCCCGGCTCTCGATCCCGATCGACTCGGCCACCGTGATCTGGACATGGTCCACGTAGCGCCGGTTCCAGAGCGGCTCGAAGATCCCGTTGCCAAAGCGGAAGACCAGCAGGTTGCGAACGGTCTCCTTGCCCAGGTAATGGTCGATCCGGTAGACCTGCTTCTCGCGGAAGACCTTGAGGATCTCGCGGTTGAGCCGGACCGCCGAGTCGAGATCGCGCCCGAACGGCTTCTCGATCACGATCCGTCGCCAACCGGCGCCATGGATCTCGTGGTCGAGCCCGACCCGCCCCAGCTGGCCGACGACCTCCGGAAAGGCCGACGACTGGGTGGCCAGGTAGAACAGCCGGTTGCCGCGGGTCCCATGCTCCTCGTCCATCTCGTCGAGCCGGACGGTCAGCCGGTCGAACGCGGCGGGGTCCGCGAAGTCGCCCTCGTGGTAGACGATCCGGGACAGGAACTCCTGCTTGGCGACCGCCTCGACGGGGACCCGCGAGAAGGACTCGAGGGAGGCCCCGATCTCGGTCCGGAAGGAGTCGTCGTCATACGTCCGCCGGCCGACCGCCACGAGCATGAACTCGTGGGGCAGCAGGTTCGTCCGCCACAGCTGGTAGAGCGCCGGGACGACCTTCCGATGGGCCAGGTCCCCGGTGGCACCGAACAGGACGATCACCGCCGGGTCCGGCACCCGCTCCAGCCGGAGACCTTCGCGGAGCGGGTTGTCGAGCTTGGCGACCGACGGCTTGCGCTTGCCGTCGCGGGCAAGACGCACCTCGCGCATCGTCCGCGGGACGTCCTTGGCCGGTTTGGCGGCGGGTGCCGCCGTCCCGGGCGGGGGATCGGCGGTCGTCGTCACGTCGGCTACTCGGTCTTGACCGCGTGCCCGCCGAACTCGTTGCGGAGCGCGGCGAGGACCTTGGCCCCGTACGAGTCGTCCTGGCGGGAACGGAACCGGGTCAGCAGCGACAGAGTGATGACAGGGGCCGGGACGTCGTGGTCGATCGCCTCCTGGACCGTCCAGCGACCCTCCCCCGAGTCGGCCACCCAACCCTGGAGATGGTCGAGCTCCTGGCCGTTGGCGGTGAACGCCCGCTCGGCCAGCTCGAGCAGCCACGACCGGACGACCGAGCCATGGTTCCACAGCCCGGAGATCGCGGCCAGGTCGAGGGTGTAGTCGCTGGCGTGCATGATCTCGAAGCCTTCGGCGTAGGCCTGCATCAGGCCGTACTCGATCCCGTTGTGGACCATCTTCACGTAATGCCCGGAGCCCGGGCCGCCGACGTGGAGGTAGCCGTCCGCAGGGGCCAGGGAGCGGAAGATCGGCTCGAGCGGACCGACCGCCTCCGCCTCGCCGCCGACCATCAGGCAGAACCCGTTGGCCAGGCCCCAGATCCCGCCCGAAGTGCCCGCGTCGATGTAGTGGACGCCCTTCTCGGCCAGCCTGGCGTGGCGCCGGACGTCGTCGTGGAAGTTGGTGTTGCCACCGTCGATGATCGTGTCGCCCGGCTCGAGGAGCTCCATCAACTCGTCGATCTGGGTCTCGGTCGCGTCGCCGGCCGGGACCATCACCCAGACCGCCCGTGGCTTGTCGAGCTTGGCCACCAGCTCCTGGAGGCTGAACGACGCGACGGCACCCTCGCCGGCGATCTCGCGGGTCTTCTCGGCGGTCCGGTTGTAGGCCACCACCTCGTGCCCGTCGCGGAGAAGCCGGCGGACCATGTTGGCCCCCATCCGGCCAAGCCCGATGAAACCGATGCGCATCGCGCTATGCCTCCTGGAGTGCCGCTTCGAGGGCCCGTTCGAGCGCGGCCAGGCCGGCATCCGGGTCGGGACCGAGATGGATCCGCAGGACCGGCAGCCCGTGCGTCTCGAGGACACTCAGATCGCCGGCCGCCTGCGCGTCGATGAGCTGGCCGAACGTGTATGGCTTGCCCGGGATCGGCCGATCGACCCGGTGGTCCGCCGTGAGCTGGAGGAACCAGCCGATTGGCGCGCCGCCCTTATGGAGCTGGCCGGTCGAGTGGAGAAAGCGCGGGCCGTAGCCGGCGGTGGTGGCCCGCTTCGTCCGGTCGCGCAGGAGCGTCCGGATCCGGGCCAGGGCAGCGTCACGGTCGGGGGTCGCGCCGATGTAGGCCTGAAGACAGGCGTAGCCGTTCGGCTTGAGCTCTGTGAGCTGGGCGCGCAGGGCGTCGGCGACCGTCGCCGGGGCCGCCATCGGCCCGGCCAGGTGGCCGATCGCAATCAGCCCGTCCCCCGCAGCGAGGATCGGGACCCCGACGGGCACCGAGGCAGCGGTCGGGATACCCGCCGTCGCGGCGTCCCACGGTCCGACGATCGGTCCCCGGTCACCGGCGGTCTCGATCGCCGCGAGAACGCGGCGCGTCCCGTCCTTGGCCTCTTCGACATTTGGCTGGTCGAACGGGTCGATGCCCAGGACGATCCCGGCGATCGCGGTGGCGACCTCCCAGCGGATGAACTCGGCCGCCAGGTCGATCGGGTCGTCGAGGGCGATCCGGATGACCGGGTGGCCGGCGGCTTCGAGGGCGGTGAGCAGGTCGTCGGGGGAGGTCCCGTCCGCGGCCGCGGCGGGTCCGGCAGAGTCGGCCAGCGTGATCCGGACGAAGACCCGGTCCGACCCGTAGGCCGCGGCCGCCCCGAGCGGCTCGAGATCCACCGGGACGATCCCCACGCCGTGCTTGCCCGTGCTCTCGGCGATCAGCTGCTCTGCCCACGAGCCGAAGCTGGCGATCTCCGGGTCGGCCACGAAGGTCAGCTTGTCCCGCCCGGCGACGGCCAGGCCGCCGATCGCGATCCCGAGCTGAAGACCGGGGTTGGTCGTCGGGTCGGCGTCCTTGCAGCGCTCGAGCATCGCCCGCGCGCTGTCGAGAAACGGGTCGAGATCCAGCCCGATCAGGCTTGCCGGGACCAGCCCGACGTAGGTCAGCGCCGCATAGCGACCGCCGATGTCCGGCGGGTTGAGGAAGACCTCGCGCAGATCGTCGTGGTGGGGGATCGCCTCGAGGCTCTTGCCCGGGTCGGTGATCGCGACCATCCAGCCGCCGGCCGATTCGGAGTGCATGTGGCGCGTCTTGAGAGCGGCTTCGATCCGCCCCCAGGCATCCGCCTGGAACGCCAGCGGCTCGGCGGTCGTGCCCGACTTCGAGGCGACCACGAGGAGCGTGTCGAGCGGGTAGAGATCGTCGACCGTCGCCGCAACCGCGGCCGGGTCGGTCGAGTCGAGGACCCTCAGCTCGAGCCAGTCGCCGCCATCACCGAACGTCTTCTGGAGAACCTCCGGGGCAAGGCTGCTGCCGCCCATCCCGCCGACGATCGCGGTCCGGAAGCCGCCGTCGCGGATCGCCTCGCCAAACGCCTCGAGCGGCCCGATCTCGTCCGTGAAGTGGACCGGCGCGTCGAGCCAACCCAGCCGCTCGGCGATGCCCGCCTGGACCTCGGGATCAGCGGACCACAGGCTGGTGTCGCGCTCGAACAGGCGCTCGGCCCAACGCTCGGTTCGGGCTCGCTCGACGAGAACGTCGAATGCAACCTCGTCGGTCACGTTGGGCTTCGTCCGATCATCGATGCGTCGGCCTCCTCGGTTGATCGTGTGGCGGTCCCGCAGATGGTATCTCGTGTCCCAGCCGGCGTCGGCTCGGGGCTCATGGGGTCGTTTGCGAACAGTCCCGAGTGGCACCGATAGATGGGGTGAAGAGAGCAGTAGGGGGCGCGGTTACCGCGACCGGTTCGCGCCATTGGTCGCTATTTGTCGCACTAACGAGCAGATTTACTCGCGCCATCTCGGAACGGATGGTATTGACCTCCATGAGAAACTCGTGGTGAGGTGGCGGGGATGGCTCCCTACGTACGCGGGCGCGGGTTCGAACGCGGTCTCAGTGTGCTGTTCGTCGGCCCGGTCCGTTTCGTGGTGGTCGTGGCGGCTTTCTCGATAGGCTTCCTTGGATCCGTGCTCCAACCCGCAAGCACGCAGAACCCTCTGGCTGTCGGCTACCTAGTGGCAGCATTGAGCATCTCGCTTGCCCTGGGCAAGACGACGACGGCTTGTGGGCTGAACGTCCTGGCCTCGCTCTGGCGCTCGCCACACTCGAGGCCGATGCGACTTGCGGAAGCACTCGTGTATGGGCTTGTCGCAATGGCCACGGCAGGTTGCATCGGCTTCGTGCTATCGAGCGTCGGCTCGGCTATTGAGCTCCCTGGCGGTCTTCTTGGGGCGGCACCAATTCTGTCTCTGCTCGGGCTTCTCGAGCTCGGGATCATCAAGCTCCCCAGGATCCTGAGTCTTCGCTGGCAGGTTCCCGCTCACTGGGTCCGGGACCCGCGCGTGGCCCCTATTGTGTGGGGCTTCTTCCTTGGGTCGGGTCTCTCGACTTGGATGCCGTTTCCCAGCTACTTCGGCTTGCTCATGATCGTAATGATGATGCCGATTCCCATGGGGACGGCCATCATGACCCTGTACGGAGTCAGTCGTGCCGCGCCGGCCCTGGTCCTTGCCCTTTCCCAGGGCGACGTGCTTGATTCAATCGCCAGACGTACCTGGGAGTTGAGACTCCTGGGTCACGCGGTCGCTGGGTGCGTCTGTCTGGCTCTGAGCGGCGCGATCATCGCGGTGGCTTTGTGAATCTCTCTGACGTCATCCTGCCGTGGACGTTGGCCGTCGTGCTGGCGGTATCCGGCCTAGGGAAACTCCTCAGCCTAACCAAGTTCGAAGCCATTCTGAGAAACACATATGGGATCGCAGCGCAGTCGGCGATCCTTCTGCGAGTTGCCGTCCCGGCACTGGAACTGGGCAGCGCTGTCCTACTCGTACCGTCGGCGACAAGGCCGATTGGCTACATTCTCGTCGCAGGGTTCGCTCTCTCGGCTTTGGTCGTGGCAGCGTCGGCTTTGCTGGCTGGACGTGCCGGTGATTGTGGATGCTTCGGTGAGCTCTCTCATCGGCCGCTGGCTCGAGGGACGATTCTCCAGGAGGCAATCGTCCTGGGCCTAGGGACTGTGGGATTGGTGGCGGAGCTCCCGACAGTGGCTCCAGCCGTCGAACTTACCGCATTCGTCGGACTCCTAGCGGTGGCTTCAGGACTGGTTGTTTCGGTCGCCGTCGCGAGTGCCCTCATCCGGGCCCGGCGAGCAATTCATCGACTCTTTGATTGAAATGGACTTCTTCTCGATTAGCTACGCGGTCCTCTGGACAGTTGTTCTGGTCGAAGGCGTTGCCCTGCTCTTGGTTCTGCGAAGTGTGGGGACGATCTTCCTAAACACTCGGGAAGGGATCAGTCGAGATGGGCTGAGCATCGGCTCGATGGCCCCAGACATCGATGCAACCGATGCGGGCGGCGTGCCGCGATCATTTCGTGAATTCCGCGGACGATGGTTGGTCCTAGTCTTCGCCTCACCAACCTGCACGATTTGCCTGAAGCTGGTCCCTGATCTCCGGGCGCTGCGATCGGCGCTGGGCTCTGAGGCTGAGATTCTGGTGGCCCTACGCGCCGATGGGGAGGAGGTAGCGTCCGCCTACGAGCGCGCGACGGGCGAGGCCGCGCCGGTCTTCGCGATCGGAACCAAAGCAGGGACTGAGAAGTACAAGGTCCGAGTCAGCCCTTTCGTTAACGTCGTCGATCCTCAGGGCATCCTTCGAGCAAAAGGCTTGGTCAACACGGTCGAGAACGTGGAGCATCTCTTGTTCGAGGCGGGAGTCCGGCATCCTCGGGTCATGGCTCACGCGCAAGACTCTCCAGCGGAGCATCAACATGGATGATCCCGATATTCCGGATCTCGATCGGCAAATCCGGTGGACCGTCGAAAGCTTTGCTCGCTCAATCGACCGTAGGAGGTTCTTGAAGGGTGCTTTCCAGTCGGGCCTGGCGATGTTTGCCGGGCTGAGTCTCGGCTCGATAACTGCCGCAACCGCCCTGGCTGCGGACGGCGGCTGCAAACCCTGCAACTACCTGACGGGCAACACCTGCGGGCACTGGGGATACCCGTGCCCAACTGGGACGAACCCAGCATGTCCCTCCGGCTGCACTACCTGCAAGAACTGCGTTTGCCAAAATCAGTGCTGCTATGCGCAGGGCTTCTGGACCGTAACGGGTTGCGGAACATGCGGCAACGGATCAGTGAGCTGCAAGGACTGCAAGTGCCCGGACTGTGCCCATGGTTGCACCTGTCGGAGCGCGTGCTATTGCTGTAACTGCTGCTCGCCCCAAGACATCGTAGCCGAGCTCCAAAGGATCACGATCGAGGAAGGGCCCCCAGCCCCAGCGGTTCCTCGTTGAGGCCGTTGGCCCAGGCTATGTCAACGTTGGGCCGGAAATACGCTGACAGCTACGGTAGGACCTCAAACACGATCATCGTAACGGAGTTCAGGCCATCGACCTGGATCGCGTAGCACCCGGAATCCTCGACGAGAACTCCAACGTCGAACTGTCTCCAAGCGGGCGGCTGACCGGGGGCCGATGCATACGAATGGATTGGGAGAACTGCGTCCACGGTCGCGCCTGTGGGAGTTTCGAATCTTAGGTCCCCGGTAGAGTCAGCCCGGCGAAGCAAGATGGGCCCCGGTTCGATTGGGCTCGCGACCCAGAACGTTCTGATCTGGCGCATTCCAGTCGCGGGATCGATTACCCCCGGCGCCAGCGAACCACCGCTAGACAGTCCGCCGATGAAGACGTGGCTGCCGCCTGCGAGGGGTCCGACAAAGGAACTCTGGACTGTTGGCTTCGTCACTGGGCATGGCGCGGTCGTCATGTTGGCAGTGTTCAAGGTTCGCTGACGAAGATTCGCGGTAGCATCCGCTACCGGCTTCGCTTCAAAGGTGATGGTTGACGAGGACGCCGAGTCGGCAACGGTCAGCGAGTAGCAGCCCGGCTCACGGACGCGGATCGGTACATGGCCGAGCCCGATCCAACCGTCCGGTGTGAGCGTCGTAGCCGTTTCCGCCGAGAGATCGAGCGAAGGCATTGGATCAGCCGGGTCACCGAATCTCAGTTCTCCAATGGTGTCGAGGCGCCGCCCAGTCACCACAGCGCGGCCTTCATAGCCAGGTGCCGCGACCCAGGTCGCGTCTATCGACTGCCAGTCGCCACCGGGAGTCGCCTCAAAGTATGCGACACCGTCCTGCCATGCCCAAAGGGGCCGAACGGCACCAGACCCAGGGAGTGGCGCCAAATGGGGACTTCCCGATCCAGCTGCGGTCCATGAGCAGACTGAAGGCGAATCCTCTGAAGCGCGAAGGCTCGCCGTCGGCCCGCTCCCTGAGGCAGACTGCCGTGATCCTGCGGAATCAGGCCGCGGTAAGACAAAGGCGACCAAACCAAGCACTAGCACGACCGCTAAGAGCCCAGCGCCGATCATCGATCCTGTCCAAAGCTGCGGCTGGGTAGTTCTCGTGGGAGGCTTGTGGATACGCCGGATCGCGTCGATGACCGATTGAGGGCCACGGGCGCCGGTTCGGACACGGAGGGCCTCATGTCCCAGAAAAGTTCGAATGTCGTCGTCCAGATCAGTGGCAATATCGTCCTCAGGCCTCATCGGAACCCTCCTTCTCGCGGCGGTTCTCTAGATCAAGACGATCGCGGAGCTTTGCCTTGGCGAGCCGAATCCTTGAACGAGCGGTCTCGAGAGGCACTCCCGTGAGTTCTGCGGTCTCCGCGATCGAGTAACCTGCGTCGAAGTGGAGTGCAATCGCTGCCCTCTGGTCCGCGCTGAGAGAGCGGAAGGCATCGCGAAACGCGGAATCTCTCGGGCCCTGATCCGCAGGATGGACAAACTGCACCGGCTGCCATCCCACCAAGAATCGAACCCGAAACTGACGGCGCCTCTCGATCCGGCTAGCCTCCCGCACGACGATGCGGTCGACCCAACTAGCCAGACGATCACGATTCCTCACGGACTCTTGATGCCGCCACGCTCGCTCGAGGGCCGACTGGACGGCGTCGAACGCGTCTTCCTGGTTCACGCAGATCAATCCGGCTAGTCGGACGATCCGGTCGTAATGGGCATAGACGAACGCATCGAGGTCCGCAACGGCAGAACCTCGGTCAGCGGTCGTCGCAGCGATTCCGCCTTCGCTCATCGTCACCTACATAGACCCTGCCACAAGGCCCAGCGGGTCAGTTCTTGCGAACCGAGGGAAGACCCTTGGCCGCAGCAGAGATCCGCATGTCGTCAAGCTCCGCGCCTGACATGCCTCAAATTGGACCTCAGACACAGCGGGGTTGCGTCGAAATCCCCGCTGATTTGGGATGACATGCCCATGGGGCCGATCCGCCGGCCTTTCCATAGAGACGTCCGCTAGCCGACCGTTTCTGCGGCCTCGATCGCCAGGACCTTGGCCAGCCGGCGGCGATGACGCGGCTCGCCGGAGAACTCGGCCCCCAGGAACGCCAGCGCGCACTCCACGGCTGGCTCGGGCCCGATAACCCGGGAACCGAGCGTGAGGACGTTCATGTCGTCGTGCTCGACGCCCTGGTGGGCGGAGTAGGTGTCGTGGCAGACGGCGGCCCGGATGCCGCGCATCTTGTTGGCCGCGACCGAGGCGCCGACGCCCGAGCCGCAAATGAGGATGCCCCGGTCGGCCCGGCCGGCCTGGATCGCCGCGCCGAGGCGCTGGGCGAAGTCGGGGTAGTCGTCGCTTAGGTCCGAGCCGTCACCGCCGAGGTCGATCAGCTCATGACCGAGTTCGGCGACGGTCAGACGCGCCAGAAGCTCGTCCTTGAGCGCAGCTCCGGCGTGATCCGCCGCGAACGCGACGCGCATCAGTGGGCCGGTCCGGTGTCGCCGCCGTGGCCGATGGCGGGTCCGCCGAGACGGAGGCCTGCTGGCTGGTGGCCGTGGTCGACGGTGGGGATCCGACCGTGGAGACCATCGCGGACGACGCGCCGGCCGAGGTCGGCGATCCGCTCGGGGTTGAACCCGAAGTGGCCGAAGATGTCGGGCGCCGGAGCGCTGGCCCCGAAGTGGTCGATCCCGACGATCGCCCCGTGGTCGCCGACGTAGCGCTCCCAGCCGAGGGTGATCCCCGCCTCGACGCTCAGCCTCTTGTGGGCGGCGGTCGGCAGCACGTCGTTCCGGTAGGCCGCCGGCTGGAGCTCGAACAGCTCCCAGCAGGGCAGCGACACCAGCCGGGTGCGGATCCCCTCGGCGGTCAGGGCTTCGGCGGCGGACGCGGCCAGCGGCAGCTCGGAGCCGGTGGCGATGAGGATGAGGTCGATCGCCTCGGGGCCGCCGCTCGATTCGCGCACGACATAACCGCCCCGGGCGACGCCCGCGCGGGCCTTTGCCGCGGTCTCCGGGAGCGTGGTCAGCTTCTGCCGGGTCAGCGACAGCGCGACGGGGCCGTCCGTCCGCTCGACCGCGACCGCCCAGGCCGCCGACGTCTCATTGGCGTCGCCGGGCCGGATGAGCCACAGGTTGGGGATGGCGCGGAGCGCGGCGTAGTGCTCGACCGGCTGGTGGGTCGGCCCGTCCTCGCCCAAGCCCACCGAATCGTGGGTCCAGACGTAGATCGTGTGGAGTCCCGACAGCGCGGCCAGCCGGACCGAGCCGCGCATGTAGTCGCTGAAGGTCATGAACGTGGCCACGTACGGCAGGAACCCGCCGTGGTAGGCGATCCCGTTGGCGATCCCGCCCATGGCGTGCTCGCGGACCCCAAAGCGGAGGTTCCGGCCGGGGTCGTCCGCCTCGAAGTCGCCGGCGCCCTTGACGTCGGTCAGGTTCGACTCGGACAGGTCCGCGGCGCCCCCGAACAGCTCAGGGACGGTCTCGCCAAGCACCTGGATCGCGGCCTGGCTGGCCTGCCGGGTGGCGAAGTCCTCGCCGACGGCGTAGGTCTTGAGCCCGGCGGTCGCGCCCGGGCGGAGGTCCCCGTCGAGACGGCGCATCAGCTCGTGGGCATCATCCGGATAGGCCGCGCGGTACGCGGTCAGGCGCTCCTCCCAGTCGCCGGCCAGCTGCTCGCCGCGCGGGATCGCCCGCGAGAACAGCGCGGCGGCCTCGTCGGGGACGTAGAAGGTCTTGTCGGGATCCCAGCCGTAGGCCTCCTTGGTCAGCCGGACCTCGTCCGGACCGAGCGGCGAGCCGTGGGCCTTCTGGCTGTCCTGCTTGTTGGGCGAGCCAAACCCGATATGGGTCCGGACGGCGATCAGGCTCGGGCGGGGGTCGGCCAGGGCGGCCTCGATGGCCGCGTCGATCGCTTCGAGGTCGTTGCCGTCGGGGACGCGCTGGGTGTGCCAACCGTAGGCGTCGAAGCGGGCCGGGACGTCCTCGCTGAAGGCCATCGCGGTCGGTCCGTCGAGCTGGATGTGGTTGTCGTCGTAGAGCATCGTCAGCTTGCCGAGCCGGAGATGACCGGCCAGCGACGCGGCCTCGGCCGCGATGCCTTCCTGGAGGTCGCCATCGGAGCAGACGACGAACGTCCGATGGTCGACGATGGCGTGACCGGCCCGGTTGAACTCGGCCGCCAGGCGGACCTCGGCGATCGCCATCCCGATCGCGTTGGCGACGCCCTGGCCGAGCGGGCCCGTGGTCGCCTCGACGCCCGAGGTGAGCCCGTATTCGGGATGCCCCGGCGTCCGCGAACCCCACTGGCGGAAGCGCTGGATCTCGCTCAGCGGCAGGTCGTAGCCGGTCAGGTGGAGGAGCGAGTAGAGGAGCATCGAAGCGTGGCCGGCGCTCAGCACGAACCGGTCGCGGTCGGGCCAGTCCGGCCGGGTCGGGGCATGGCGGAGGTAGCGGGTCCAGAGCACGAAGGCCATCGCGGCCATGCCCATCGGCGCCCCTGGGTGGCCCGAGTTCGCCTGCTGGACCGCATCGATCGACAGCGTCCGGATCGTGTCGATGGCGAGGCGATCGAGCCGGTCGGTGGCGAGAGTCATGCGATCGTGGCTCCGCGTGCGTTGCAGGTGATCCGGGTGTGATCCGTTTCCGACCCGAGGGTCGCGCCCGAGGACGGGGCCATTGTAGGTCGCGGTCCCTCGAGCGTCGTGCGGGCTCTCGGACGTCGAGCGGGCTACCCGAGGTCGAGCCGCAGGACGTGGTCCTCCCCGGTCGTGCGGATCATCCGAAAACCCTGCCGGAGGTAGAGCCGGAGGGCCGGATTCGCGACCTCGACACTGAGCGAGAGCGCCGGCAGACCGGCCCGCCGGGCGTCGTCCTCGAGCGCGCTGAGGAGCGATCCGCCGATGCCCTGGCCGCGCCAGTCGCCATGGACCCCGATCGAGACCTCCGGGATGTCCTCGGACAGGAAGCCGTAGCCCGGTTTGTCGCCCGGGTAGAAGCGCCGCCAGGCGGCCCCCACCGGCACACCCTCGTCTTCGGCGATGAAGCCGGTGTCACCGGCCCGACCCCAGTTCTCGATGTAGCCCCGGAGCTGCTCGATCTGGAGCAGCTCGCTCAGCGGATGGGGCGGCTGGTCGGCATTCCAGTTCCCGGCAACGACGAACATCTGCTCGAGGAATGGCAGGTCGTCGGGGCGGACGGGTCGGATCGAAATCGTCATGAGCAGCAGATTGTGGACGCTATCCTGCCGACCATGTCGTCGATCCCACGCCCCGGGATCCCGCGGATCCCACACGTTCCACGCGTCCATCCGTCGAGGCCGTCGGGTCGCACGCTTCGTCGGGTGGCGGCGCGCGGTGGCGCGATCCGGGTCGGCGGCGGGCGCGGTGGGGTGCTCGTGCTTGGCGACCTCATGCTGGACGTGGTCCTGACGCCCGCGGGGGCGCTCGCGGTTGGGACCGATGTGCCGGGGCGAGTGTCGCTTCACCAGGGCGGGTCGGCGGCCAACACCGCTCGGTGGCTGGCGCGGCTTGGCGTCCCGACTCAGCTCGTGGGATCGGTCGGGCGCGACGAGGCCGGACGGGCGCTGGTTGCTGTGCTGCGTGCTGACGGCGTCACGCCGCGTGTCATCCGGGGCGGTGGAGCGCGGACGGGCCGGATCGGGGTCCTGGTCGGGGCCGGGGGCGAGCGTTCGTTCGTGGCCGATCGGGGTGCGGCCGACGCGCTCGCGCCGGGGGACCTTCGCGACAGCTGGTTCCGGGGCGTCCGGCTCGTCCACCTGCCGGCCTACTCGCTCCTCGGCGAGCCGCTCGGCTTGGCGGGTCGCGAGGCCGTCCGGATGGCCCGCACTGCCGGTTCGCTGGTCACGTTGGATCTGGCCTCGATCGGGCCGCTGCTGGCGGGCGGCCGCGAGGCGGCGCTGGCACTGGTTCGGGAAGTCGCGCCGGACCTGCTGTTTGCGACGGCTGGCGAACTCTCGGGGTTGCTCGGGGCGGGCGGCGGCGGTGGCAGCGCGTCCGCGGCGGCGATCGCCTCCGGCAGCGGCATCAATGCCCGGGCCGTCGAGTTGGCGCCGATCGTCGTCGTCAAGCGCGGCGCGGAGGGAGCGAGCGTCGTCGTTGGGGCAACCGCCGCCGGGGCGTCGGTGGTCGCGTTCCACGTCGCCACCCGGCCGATCGCCGCGGCGGACACGACCGGCGCCGGCGATGCGTTCGATGCCGGGTTCATCGCGGAGTGGCTCGCGTCGCGCACGGCCGGTCGGTCCGCGATCGTCGGACTCCGTCGTGCGGCGGTGGCCGGCAATCGAGTCGCGGCCCGGCAGGTGTCCACCCCGAGACGCGAGCTCCAGCTCGGCTGAACCGTGCGCTACGCTCCGAGCATGACGATCGACGAGCGGCTCCTGACGAGCCCCGAGGTCGCGGCCGCGCTGGCTGCCGGCCGGCCCGTGGTCGCGCTCGAGTCCACGCTGATCAGCCACGGGCTCCCGTACCCACAAAACGTGGCCGTGGCACGGGCGTCCGAAGCTGCGGTCCGCGAGGCCGGCGCGGTCCCGGCCACCGTGGCAATCCGCGACGGGCGGTTTCTCCTCGGACTGACCGACGATGAGCTCGAGGCGCTCGCGACGGCGCCGGCCGGCTCGGTCCTCAAGGCCGCTCGGCCGAGCCTGGCCGTGGCGCTTGCCCGCGCAGGCTGGTCCGCGACGACGGTCTCGGCCACGATGATCGCCGCTGCCGCGGCCGGGATCCGGGTCTTCGCGACGGGCGGGATCGGGGGCGTCCACCGCGGCGCACTGGGGGGCCCGGCGACCGGCGCGGGCCCGGACCTCGGCAATCGTGCCACCCTCGACATCTCGTCGGATCTCGAAGAGCTGGCCCGGACGCCGGTAGTGGTCGTGTGCGCCGGACCGAAGGCGATCCTCGACCTGCCGCTGACCCTCGAATACCTCGAGACCCGCGGCGTCCCGGTCGTCGCGATCGGCCAGGCGGAGATGCCCGGCTTCTACTCGCGCGAGAGCGGCGTTGCGGCGCCAGTGTCCGTCGCCGACGAGGCCGCCGCCGCCAATCTCTCTCGCGTGCACCTCGGGCTTGGTCTCGGGTCGGGCATGCTGCTGTGCGTCCCCGTCCCCGCGGCTGCCGCCCTGCCGCTCGGCGTGGCGCGAGCCGCGGTGGACCAGGCGACCGCCGAGGCTGACGTGGCCGGTGTCCACGGGCCGGCGCTGACCCCCTGGCTCCTCGCCCGGATCGCCGCCCTGACCGACGGCGCCAGCCTCCGCGCCAACACCGCCCTGATCGAAAACGACGCCCGCGTTGCCGGTCGCCTGGCGGTGGCGCTGACCCGGTAGAATCCGAGGCCCGCACCGCCCAGCCTCGGGGAGGCCCATGTCCGGTTCGATCACGGCTCCGGCGATCGACGCCCGCGGTATCCGGCGCGTCTATTCGGCCAAGCCAGCGCCGATCACCGCCCTCGCCGGCGTGGACCTCGAAGTCCAGCCCGGCGAGCTGTTCGGGCTGCTCGGGCCAAACGGGGCGGGCAAGACCACCCTCATCAAGATCCTGACCACGCTCCTCCTGCCCAGCGCTGGCACGGCCAGGGTGTTCGGCTTCGACATCGAGCACGAGACGAAGCAGATCCGCCGGATCATGAACATGGTCGCCGGTGGCGAGCAGTCCGGCTACGGCATCCTGACCGTCCGCGAGCAGCTCTGGATGTTCAGCCAGTTCTACGGCCTGGCGACGCGCGAGGGCTGGACCCGAGTCGACGAGTTGATCGACGCGGTCGGTCTCGACGAGCAACGCCTCCAGCGGGTCAGCAGCCTGTCCACCGGCCAGCGCCAGAAGATGAACTTCGCCCGGGGCCTGCTCAACGACCCGTGGATCCTGTTCCTCGACGAGCCGACCCTCGGCCTCGACGTGTCGGCCGCCCGGTCGGTCCGCGAGCTGGTCGTCGGCTGGAAGGCGGCGGTCCCCGGGCGCACGGTCCTCCTGACCACCCACTACATGGCCGAGGCGGACGAGCTGTGCGAGCGGATCGCGATCGTCGATCGCGGCCGGGTCCTCGCGATCGGCACGCCGGCCGAGCTCAAGCAACGGGTCCAGCGCGAATCGATCTTCCGGATCGAGCTCGATCGACTGGTCGGCGGCCCGACCGCGCTGGCCCGGCTCCCCGGCGTGGTCAGTGCCACGGCCGCCACCGCCGCGCAGGCGGGTGGCACGACCGGCGATCCGCGCCAGACCGTCGAAGTGAACCTCGTCCTCGTCGAGGATGCGGCGCTGGGTGGCGTGGTCGGGGCGCTGGGCGGGCTCGGGGCGCGGATCCTCGCCCTGCGCAAGTCGGAGCCGACTCTCGAGGAGGTCTTCGTAGAGCTGGTCGGCCGCGGCTTCGACGATTCCGAGGAGACGGCGGCCCACGCTCTCCACCCGTCCGAGGCCGAGCCGGACCACGATCGCGAACACCAGGAAGTCGGATGACCACTCGGGCGTTCATCGGCCGACCGACCGCCAGCCCGCGCGAGGCCGCGGATTGGAGCCGCCGCCGGATCCTCGCCAACAACCTCCGCAGCGTCGTCGGGCGGGCGTACCCGCGCGTTCGGGGGATGGCTCGCGAACCGTCCTGGCTGTTCTTCGAGATCCTCCTGCCGTTCCTGACCACGTCCTCGTTCGTGTTCGTCTACCGCGCCCTCCAGGCGCCCCAGGAGTACGTCGGGTTCGTGGTCCTCGGCGGGGCGATGACCGCGTTCTGGCTCAACGTGGTCTGGATGATGGCCGCCCAGCTCTACTGGGAGAAGGACCAGGGCAACCTGGAACTCTATTTCGCGGCGCCGATGGACGTCATGAGCGTCCTGTTCGGGATGGCCATCGGTGGGCTGGTCATGAGTGCCACCCGGGCGGCCGTGGTCCTGGTCGTCGCCTCGCTCGTCTACGGCGTCCAGTTCTCGGTCGACCAGTGGGGCCTGCTGGTCACCGTCTTCGTGCTCGCCCTGGCGGCGATGTACGGGCTCGGGATGGTCCTGGCCAGCCTGTTCCTGATGTGGGGTCGCGAGGCCTGGCACCTGACCCACGTCCTGGCCGAGCCGGTCTACTTCGTGTCGGGGCTCAACTTCCCGGTCGCGGCGCTTGGCCGGCTGGGCGCCCTTGCCCTGGCCACGATCCCCCTGGCGACCGGGCTCGACGCGATGCGCCAGCTCGCCTTCGCCGGCCATCTCGGGCCGGCGCCGTTCCTGCCGCCCCTTGCCGAGGCCGGGATCCTGGTCGCGATGACCGGGATCTTCCTGGTCCTGGCCAGGTTCATGCTCCGTGCGCTCGAGCGCCGGGCGCGCCAGGAAGGCCGGCTCACGGTGCGCTGGCGATGACGGCGTCGCTGACTCCACTCGACGGCGAGGCCGGCTTCCGGTTCGATCCCGAACGGACCGTCGGTCGCGGCCCGGCGGATCGGCTCCGCAGCTTCCGGACCGCGGTCGTGCTTGGCTGGAAGATGGAAGCCAACTGGACCGACCCGGTCCTGTTCTTTATCTACTCGGTGGCCAAGCCGGTCAGCGCCGCGCTGATCCTGGTGGTCATGCTCGACGTCATCGCCGGCGCCTCGGGGCACGACTACCGCGGCTATGTCGTCGTCGGGAGCGCGCTCTGGTCGTTCGTCATGTCGGGCATCGCCGGGCTGGCCTGGTCGGTCCTCGACGACCGCGAGCGCTACCGGATGCTCAAGTACGTGTACGTCAGTCCGAGCGACCTGGTGACCGTCCTGCTCGGGCGGGGGACGGCCCGGATCGCCGTCGGCGCGATGGGCGCGGCGATCACCCTGGTCGTCGGGGTCGTGGTGATGGGCGTCTCGTTTGACCTGCTCGCGGTCGATTGGCCGGTCCTGCTCGCGGTGATGGTCCTCGGGTTGGCCGCGATCGTGGCCGTCGGCCTGATCCTCGCCGCGATCTGCCTCCAGACCCGCCAGGAGTCGTGGTCGTACCCCGAGGCGGTGGCCGGTGCGCTGTTCCTCGTCTCGGGCGCCGTGTTCCCGCTGTCCGTCCTGCCCAGCGCCGTCCAGGCAATCGGCCTGGCCAACCCGATGACCTGGTGGCTGGCCGGCGTCCGGCTCGCCCTGTTTCCGGGCGGCACCAGCTCGATCGGCGGTCCCGGCTCGCTGTTTACGAACTTGACCGGGGCCGCCGCGCCGGACAGCCCGACGATCCTGGTCGCCTTGCTCGTGACCGGAGCCGTCGTTACACTCGGGGCGGCCGTCGTATTCCGCTGGAGCGAACGACGGGCCAAGGATCGCGGGCTCATCGACCAGACGACGGGTTCCTGATCGGCGGTCCAGCGCGACCGAGGGCAGGCCACACCATGAGGAGCGGTTCGTGCGGATCTACGAGGGCTCGCCGCGCCAGGACTTCGAGGAGGTATTCCGCTCGATCGGGGCCTTCCTCGACCAGCGCCGGATGAAAGAGGTCCTCCTCGCGGAGGCGCCTGATGGGTTCATCGTCCAGGGTCTGGTGACGACCGAGACCGACGCCGCCACCTGGTCCGAGACGATGGGGACCCAGACCAAGGAGACCCTGACCTTTCTCGACGACGACATCGCCCGGTTCATGGACGAGGCGATGGCCCGGCGCAACCACCCGACGGCCGACGACTGGGCCAAGGCGGGCTACTATGAGAAGGCGTTCCGGGTCCTCGGCCGGTACATGGATGAGCAGAAGCCGCGGGACACGTTCTTCTTCGAGCAGGACGGCGCATTCGTCGTTCGGCTCCTGATGCCGAGTCCCACCGGCAGCCGGCACGTCCTGGCTGAGTTCACTCGAGACGATATTGACGCGATGGTCGCCCAGGGGCCCACTCTGCGCGACCAACGAGGATCGGGACCGGCGCCCTCGGCCGGGAGCTGATCCGCGGCGAACCCGTCGCAGACGGACAGGAGGTACGCACATGAAGGCCATGAAGACCCTGGCGGTCGCCCTTGGGATCACCCTCGGCGCGCTGATCGTCATCCCGCTCATCGTCCTGGCCGGCTTGTTCATCTGGCTGAAGGTCACCGAGGAGAGCGACGAGGAAGCCCTCGAGCTCGACCAGGAGACCGCCTGACCGCGTCGCCTGACGGCCCTTCCGGGGCCGCGTCGACGAACGCACCGACGCCCGACGCGATCGCCGCGCCGGGCGTCCTGGCGTCTGGTTCCGCGCCGCCCGTCGAGCCGCTCGCCGGCGGGGCGGCGCCGCTGGCGATTCTGGTCGACTACGACGGCACGATCGCCCTGACCGACGTCTCCGACACGGTCATGGCCGAGCACGTCACGGCCGCCTGGGAGGAGATCGCCGCGCGCTACGACGAGGGGCTGATCGGGTCGCGCGGGCTGATGGACTGGGAGCTGAGCCTGATCCGAGCCGACCCCGCCGAGCTCCTTGCCACCGCCGCCCGCCAGCCCCATGACCCGGGCTTCGTGCCCCTGGTCCGCCGGGCGCAGGAGGCCGGGATCCCGGTCGAGGTCGTCAGTGACGGATTCGGGTTCTTCATCGAGCCCGCCCTCGAGCGGCTGGGCGTGCCCGAGCTGCCGGTCATCACCGCCCGGACCACCTTCGCGGGTGGCCGCGCCTCGATCGCCTACCCGAACGGCCACCCGACCTGCCTCGTGTGCGGGACCTGCAAGCGCCAGCGGGTACTGGCCCACCAGGCCGCCGGTCGGGCGGTGATCTTCATCGGCGACGGCGAGAGCGATCGCTACGCCGCTGGATACGCGGACGTCGTCTTCGCCAAGCGCTCGCTCGTCCCGATCTGCGTCGCCAACGGCTGGCCGTTCCAGCGCTGGACCGAGTTCCGCGAGATCCACGCCTGGCTCAACGAGCTGCTCGATGCCTGGCGGCGCGACCCGATCGGTTCGCTCCTCCCGACCCCGGTCGCCAAGCCGTTCTTCTGCGGCCCCGAGGTCTGGGGCGAAGGCCGAACCGACCCGCCGAGCCCCGTCTAGGGTCGCGGCGGGACCCTCGCGGATCCCGCGTTCGAGTCTCGGACGCGGCCCGTCGCTGCGTCCACCCTCGCTGCGCTACGCTTCGTGGCCCAGGACGAATGAGGGTGCGCGTGGACTGTCCCAGCTGTGGGTCGCCCAACGAGGTCGGACGGAAGTTCTGCGAGGTGTGCGGGACCCGGCTGGCGCGGGCGTGCCCGAGCTGCGGGACGGTCAATGGCCCGGCGGCCCGGTTCTGCGGAGAATGCGGGACCGCATTCGTGGAGCCAGCCACCGCTGGCTCCACCGCCACCGGGCTAGCGGGCGGTCGCCCGTCCTCCAATGGCGGGAGTCGTGTGGATGCCCTGGGCCGTGGGCCGACGGCCGCGCCCGGACCGGGGGTCGGGCCCGTAGCCGAACGTCGCCTGGTCAGCGTCCTGTTCGCCGACCTGGTCGGCTTCACGGGACTGGCCGAGGACCGCGATCCGGAGGCCGTCCGCGAGCTCCTGACGCGCTACTTCGATCTGTCGCGCGAGGTCATCGCCCGCTACGGCGGGACGGTCGAGAAGTTCATCGGCGACGCGGTCATGGCCGTCTGGGGTGCCCCGACGGCCCATGAGGACGATGCCGAGCGGGCAGTTCGCGCCGCGCTCGACCTCGTCGACGTCGTCCGCGGGCTGAGCGGCCCCGGAGCCGACGAGCAGGTCAACGCGCGGGCGGCGGTCCTCACCGGCGAGGCCGCGGTGACCATCGGCGCGATCAACCAGGGGATGGTCGCCGGCGACCTGGTCAATACCGCCAGCCGACTCCAGAGCGTGGCGCCGGTCGGGTCGGTCCTCGTCGGCGAGGCGACCTACCAGGCCACCGTCGAGGCGATCGCCTACGAGCCGGCCGGCGACCAGGTCCTCAAGGGCAAGACCGCACCCGTGCCGGCCTGGCGGGCACTCAGGGTCGTGGCCAAGATCGGCGGGGTCGGCCGCTCGGAGGGTCTCGAGCCCCCCTTCGTCGGCCGGGACGAGCAGCTCCGTCTGCTCAAGGAGCTACTCCACGGGACCGCTCGCGAACGGCGGCTCCGGTTCGTGTCGGTCATCGGCCAGGCCGGGACCGGGAAGAGCCGGCTGACCTGGGAGTTCCTCAAGTACATCGATGGCCTGGTCGAGAATGTCTTCTGGCACCAGGGCCGATCGCCCGCCTACGGCGAGGGGATCACCTTCTGGGCGCTCGGCGAGATGGTCCGCAAGCGGGCCGGACTGGCCGAGAGCGACGACCACCCGACGACGCGAGCGAAGATCGCGGCGGCGCTCGATGAGTACGTCCCCGACGAGGGCGAGCGGCGCTGGATCGAACCGAAGCTGCTCGGCCTGCTCGGTCTTGAGGAGGTCCGGACGCTCGAGCGCGAGGAGCTGTTCGGAGCCTGGCGGACGTTCTTCGAGCGGGTCAGCGAGCAAGGCACCACCATCCTGGTCTTCGAGGACATCCATTGGGCGGACCAGGGCCTGCTCGACTTCATCGACCACCTCGCCGAATGGTCGGTCGGCCATCCGATCCTGATCGTGACCCTGGCCCGACCGGACTTCCTCGAGGGGCACCGGGATTGGGGCTCGGGCAGGCGCGACTTCATCTCGATGGTCCTCGATCCGTTGCCCGACGCGGCGATGGGCGATCTCCTGACCGGACTCGTCCCCGGTCTCCCCGAGGGCGCTCGGCAGGCGATCCTCGGTCGCGCCGAAGGGATCCCCCTGTACGCCGTCGAGACGGTTCGCAAGCTCCTCCTCGATGGGCGCCTCGAGGGCACCTCGGGCGTCTATCGACCGGTCGGCGATCTGACCCGGCTCGAGGTCCCGGACACCCTCCACGCGCTGATCGCGGCGCGGCTCGATGCGCTCATGCCGGCCGAGCGAGCGCTCCTCCAGGACGCCTCGATCCTGGGTCAGACGTTCACCGTGACCGCCCTCTCGGCGATCGCCAGCGTGGCCGACGACGACCTCGAGCCCCGGCTGCGCGATCTGGTCCGGCGCGAGGTCCTCAGCCAGAACCGGGATCCACGGTCCCCGGAGCGCGGCCAGTTCGGGTTCGTGCAGGCACTCATCCGCGAGGTGGCCTACGGGACGCTGTCGCGGCGCGACCGGCGCGCCCGTCACCTGGCGGCCGCACGCTACTTCGAGGGCCTGGGTGACGATGAGCTGGCCGGCGTCCTCGCTACGCATTACCTGGACGCGTATCGGGCGTCCGAGGCGGGACCGGAGGCCGACGCCCTGGCCGCCCAGGCCCGAATCGCCCTGCGCGCTGCCGGTGAGCGGGCCGCCATCCTCCACTCGCCCGACCAGGCGCTCGTCTTCCTCGAGCAGGCGCTGCTGGTCAGCCTGGATCCGATCGACCGGGCCGCGATCCTCGAGCAGTCCGGCTCCGCTGCCCATGCCCTGAACCGGACCGACGCCGCGGAGCGCTACTTCAGCGAGGCCGTGGCGCTGTATCGCGAGACCGGCGACCGGAGCGCCGTCGCGCGGGCGACCGCCAGTCTCGGGTTGCTGTACGTCTTCGCCAGCCGGTCCGAGCAGGCGATCGCCCTGCTCGAGGCCGTCCAGGCCGAGCTGGCGGACATCCACGGCGACCGCAACGTCGTGCTGCTCCAGGTCACCCTGGCCCGGGCGTACGTCTTCCATGACGAGAACGAGCGGGCGATCGCGCTGGCCGACCGGGCCCTGGTGGCCGCGGAGCGACTCGATCAGACCTCGATCATCGCCGACGCCGTGATGACCAAAGGCGTCGCGCTGGCGTACGCCGGCAGGCGGCGCGAGGCGATCATCCTGATGGTGGGCGTGCTCGATCTGGCGGAGGAGCTCGGGCTGGTCGCCGAGGGCCTCCGGGCCCGGCTCAACATCAGCCAGTTCCAGATGGCCAACGACCCCCGCCAGGGATTGACGGTCGCCCGGCTCGGCCTCGAGCGAGCCCTCAAGTTCGGATTCCGCGACTGGGCCGACCTCCTGTTCGGCAACGCTGCGGTGGCGGCCCTCGCGACCGGTGAGTGGGACTGGGTCCAGGCGACCGCTCAGAAGGTGGTGGCCGATGGAGCCGTGTCGGTCAACCAGGCGGAGGGTCTGGCCCAGCTCGACCTGATCGCCGCGTTCCGCGGCGAATGGGTGGGCCGGATCGACCTCGGGGCCTTCGAGGAGACCGCTGGGGCGGCCGCCGACCTGCAAGTCAGCGCCCAGCTCGAGACGTGGCGGGCGACCAGCGCGTTGGCGACCGGCGATCTCGAGGGGGCGGATCTCGGCGGCCAGGTCAACCCCGCCGAGCCGTACTACGCGACCTACGCGGCGACCATCGCCGGACACGGCGCGATCTGGCGCCGCGATCTAGCGCGGCTTCGGGAGATGGTCGCGAGGCTCGACTCGTTCGGGTTGCGGGGACGCTATTTCGATGCCGAGCGAGCGACATTCGAGGCGGCGATCGCCGCACTGGACGGCGGCGGCCGCGGCGTGGAGCTGTTCATCGCCGCCGCGGCAGAGTGGCGCGACCAGGACCTGCCGCTCGGGCTCGGGTTGTGCCTGCTGGCCTTCGCGGCGCTGCTCGGCGATACCGACGAGCGAGCGCGTGCCGCAGGGGAGGAGGCCCGGCAGGTTTTCGAGGGCCTGCGGGCGACGGCGCTCGTGGCCCGCCTCGACGCGCTGACCGGCGCCGTCGCGCCGGCTCCGTCGGCCTGAGTCGGGGGCTGCTCAGCCCCAGCGATCCCAGCGGGCGAACGACTCAAAGGGGACCCAGCCGCGCTTGAGGTTCGGTGACCGGACGCCGTCCGGGTTGCTCCGGAGGGCACTTTCCGATAGCATTTGAAAAACCCCGGAGGACCCGACCCATGGCGAAGTATGTCTTTGTGACCGGAGGCGTGACCTCCTCTCTGGGCAAGGGCATCACCGCCGCCAGCATCGGCCGGCTGCTCAAGGCACGGGGTCTCCACGTCTCCATCCTCAAGCTCGATCCATACATCAACGTGGATCCGGGGACGATGTCGCCGTACCAGCACGGCGAGGTCTTCGTGACCGACGACGGGGCGGAGACGGACCTCGACCTGGGCCACTACGAGCGGTTCATCGACGAGAACCTGAGCCAGCTCAGCAACGTCACGACCGGTCGGATCTACCAGGCGGTGATCGCCAAGGAGCGCCGCGGCGACTACCTCGGCGGGACGGTCCAGGTCATCCCGCACATCACCAACGAGATCAAGGAACGGATCCAGCGGGTCACCCGGGACGGTCGGGCGGATGTCGTGATCGTCGAGGTCGGCGGGACCGTCGGCGATATCGAGAGCCTGCCGTTCCTCGAGGCCATCCGCCAGATGCGCAAGGACGTCGGACGGAGCAACGTGCTGTACGTCCACGTGACCCTGCTGCCGGCGCTGGCCGCCACCGGTGAGCTCAAGACGAAGCCCACCCAGCACTCGGTCAAGGAGCTGCGCGGGATCGGCATCCAGCCGGACGTGATCGTCCTCCGCTCGGACCACCCGGTCAGCGAGGAGATCCGCGAGAAGATCGCCCTGTTCACCGACGTCCCCTCCGAGGCGGTCATCCCGGCCGTTACCGCCGACACGATCTACGAGGTGCCACTCCAGTTCGAGGCGGCCGGTCTGGGCGACCTGGTCGTTCGCGATCTCGGCCTGGCCGATATCGCCAAGGCTCCCGATCTGACCGCCTGGTCGGCCCTGGTCGAGCTGATCAAGCGTCCCAAGCCGAGCGTCGAGGTCGGGCTGGTCGGCAAGTACATCGAGCTGCCGGACGCCTACCTGAGCGTGACCGAAGCCGTCCGCCATGCCGCCTGGGCAAACGGCGTCGATGCCACGATCCGCTGGATCAACTCGGAGACGCTGACCCCCGAGAACACCGCCCGCGAGCTCGATGGCGTCGCGGCGGTCCTGGTGCCCGGTGGCTTTGGCCACCGCGGGATCGAGGGCAAGGTCCTGGCGGCCCACTACGCCCGCGAGCGCCGGATCCCGTACCTCGGGCTGTGCCTGGGGCTCCAGTGCGCGGTCATCGAGCTGGCCCGTGACGTGCTCGGGACCAAGGACGCCAACTCGACCGAATTCGACCAGTTCACCGAGAACAAGGTCATCGACTTCATGCCCGACCAGCGCGATCTCGAGGAAAAGGGCGGGACGATGCGGCTGGGGCTCTACCCGGCCCGCCTGACGCCCGGCTCGCGGGCCGCCGCGGTCTATGGCCAGGAGCTCATCTACGAGCGCCATCGCCACCGCTTCGAGGTCAATAACCGGTTCCGCCAGACGCTCGAAGCGGCCGGGATGGTCCTGTCCGGGCAGTCGCCCGATGGTCGCCTGGTCGAGATCGTCGAGATGCGCGATCACCCGTGGTTCGTGGCCAGCCAGTTCCATCCCGAGTTCAAGAGCCGGCCGGATCGGCCGCATCCGCTGTTCGATGGGTTCATCGCCAGCGCGATCGCCGTGGCCGATGGCCGTCAGCCCGTGCTCCGCGCCCGCACCGCCGACACGCCGGCCGCACCCGACGCGGCTACCGCGACGAACGCCCAGCCGGTATCGGTGACGGTCCCGATGGCCGAACCCGCTCCGTTCGACGAGGGCGTCCGATCCGAAGGCTGAGGCACTCGCAGACCCGCAGCCGCGACGATCAGCCGTTCTGGACGAAAGCTTGGACGAACCGTTCGGCCCGACGTCCTCCCGGTCGAGCGCCCTTCCGTCGATAGAGCTCGAGCGCCGCGGTTGCCGAAGCCAGAGCGGTCCCTTCCTCGCCCGCCGCGAGTTCGACCTCGGCCAGATCGAGCAGGGCATCACCCGTCAGCGCGAGGAAGTCGCTCGTCTGGGCGATGGCCACCGCCTCACGAGCCAGGGCGAGCGCCAGGTCGTGCACCCCAGCTGATGACGCAAGCCGGGCCTCCACCGACCGGCCAAGGAACTGGGTCAGGAAGTCGTCTGGCGCGGCGAGCGATTGGCCGAGCTCGTTGAACACACGGGCCTCGTCGAGCCGTCCGAGCTCGAACAGCGTCTTTGCGAGCAGCACGTCGACAGTCGACCTGAACCCAGTCTCATCGATCGCCGCCAGGAGGGTGTCCGCTTCGCGCAGGTCTCGGTCCGCACCGTCGAAGTCCTCGATGGACAACCTGGCGTACCCCCTCAGCTGGACACCGCCGCCGTGCCACAGGCGTCGCCCGAGCCGGGCGAGCCCGTCGGATCCCTCCGCGAGCTGACGCAGCCCGCGTTCGACGTCACCAGCGGTCACTCGGCTCATGCCGAGGCCGATCTGGATCATCCCCGTTATCCCCGGGTGCCCGGAGCTTGTCAGGAGCATCGCCTCCGCGCGGTCGATCGAATCACCGACCGGGCGAGGGCCAAATGCGTCGAAGACAGGGATCCACGCGGCCGGTTCCATCCACGGTGGCGAGCTGGCCCGACGGCCCGCCTCGAGGGCGGTGGCCATGAAGTCTGTTGCTTCGGCGGCCCGACCTCGAGCGAACAGCACGAAGCCCCGGGTCCGCAGTGCCTTCATCCGATCCCGCTCATCGCCCAGTCGCTTGAACGTTTCGTCCAATTCGGCAAGGCCGTCGTCGATCGTCTCGAAGCGCGTGGTCGGGTCGGTGTCGATGAGGATCGACAGCCGCTCGAATCGGACCCTGGCCGCGACGAGCGGATCCGCGAGCGCCTCCGGCGAAAGCTCGTCCAGCAGCTGTCGGGCAGCCTCCCATTGTCCCTCGGTGAGGAGCGAGTCCGCGAGGTCGAGCGCCAGATCCGTCGACGCGCCCGGCGAACCGATCCGAGCGAGCTCCAGCGCCGATTGGAACAGATCGCTTGCGGCTCGCGCGTCCTCTCGAGCCGTCGCGCGGCGGGCAGCCGAGCCGAAATGCTCGGCCGCACGGGCGGCCAGTTCACGGCTGTGATCGTCGTGCACGCCAAGGTCCTCGCCGAACCGGTAGGCCTGTTGGAGGTGATACGCGACGATCTCCTCGTACTCGACGAGTCGATCGCCGGCGACTGCCGACAGCCAGTCGGCGAACCGTTCGTGGAGGGCCGCCCGGTCGACCTTCGAGAGCGCCTCATACGCGGCGTCGCGGATGAGCAGATGACGGAAGCGGTACGTCTCCCTTCCGTCGACTCGGGTCCGCTCGGGTCGAATCAACTCCTTGCGCAGCAGGCTTCCCAACTGGCCGCCGATGCCCCCTCGCTCCACGTCTGGGGAGAGAGCCACGACCGCCTCAGTCTCGAACACCCGACCAGCGACCGACGCCCGACCGGCGACGGCCCGCTCTGGCGGGGACAGGCGATCGAGACGAGCGGCCAACAGGGCCTGGATCGTCGCCGGGACGTGGGCCGCCTCCTCCAGATGGGGGCGGGTCCAACCGCCGCCGTCCTGCTCCAACTCCGCCTGTTCGTCAACGAGCATGCCCGCGTACTCCTCGACGAACAGAGGGTTCCCTTCGGCGGCCTCCGCGATCCGGCGGCGCATCGACTCGGAAGCCGCCCCGCCGAGGAGACGTGCAGCCAGCACCTCGGCGTCGCCCGCCGGTAGCGCCTCCAGCAGGAGCGTCGTGGCGTTGAGCTTGCCGCCGGCCCAGCTGGGGCGGCTCTCGAGCAAGTCCGGGCGGGCCACGCAAAGGACAAGGATCGGGGCGTCGCGACTGAGCTCGACGACGTGTTCGACCAGGTCCTGGAGGGATGCCCCGGCCCACTGTAGGTCGTCGAGCACGAGGATCAGCGGCACCGTCGCGGCGAGCGACTCCAGGAGAGCACGGGTCGCCCAGGTCAGTTCGTCAGCCGGAGTGCTGCCGTCGACGAGTCCGACGAGCTCGCCGATCGGTTGCTCGACGGCGACCCCGACGTCCAGGCCTTCAACCAGCTCGTGCAGCCGGTCATGAGCCGTCTCCCGGCTGTCGGCGTCCGTGATGTGCGCCGCCTGTTTGACCGCTTCTGCTATGGCCCAGTAGGTCAGGCCCTCCCCATATGGGAGGCAGTGCCCGCGGAGCACGGTGCAATCCAGTGCGGTTACGGCCGCGGAATCGAGGAACTCCCGGACGAGTCGACTCTTCCCGACGCCGGGCACCCCGAGGAGCGTAAATAGGTGGATCCGCCGCTCTACCACCACGTCCTCGAGGACCCGACCGAGGAGGGTCAGTTCCCGCGCCCGACCGATGATCGGTAGATCCAGTCGATGGGCTCTGGGGCGGGGGACGGTATCGACCGAGATGAGGCGATATCCGGCGACCGGCTTGACATGGCCGCGCACGGGCACGACGCCGAGCGGCTCGACTTGGACCGCGGCCCGCACCAGCAGATACGTCGACTCGCCGATCCAGACCTCGCCGGAGCCCGCGGCTTGCTGAAGGCGGGCGGCCACGTTGACGGCGTCCCCGGTCGCCAGGGTTTCACCGGAGGCCTCGCTGCTCACCACCACGGGTCCGGTGTTCACACCCGTTCGGATGGCCAGGTCGACGCCGCTCTCGCGCCGCAGGTCAGCCGCGAGCTCGTCTACGCGACGCATGAGCTGCCACGCTGCTCGAGTCGCCCGCAGTGCGTCGTCCTCGTGCACAATCGGGACGCCGAAGACCGCCATGACCGCATCGCCGATGTACTTTTCGACCGTGCCGCCGTGGGCTTCGATCACCTCGCGAGCGGCGGCGAAGAACCGGGCCATCAGGGCTCGGACCGCCTCTGGATCTGAGCGCTCGCCCAGTCCCGTCGATCCGATGACGTCTGCGAACAGAACGCTGACCGTCTTACGCACCGATGAGGCAGGGCGATCGGATCCTTCGATGGCCGCACCACAGGCGTCACAGAACCGAGCTCCCGATCGATTCTCTGCTCCGCATGAGCGACATGCAGCCATGCGGCGCAGTCTATCGCCGGACCGGTCTAGAATCGCCGCCCAACCCCGTCATGCCCGAGGCGCCCCGATGAAGATCTTCCTGGACACCGCCGACATCGAGGAGATCCGGATCGCCGCCCGCTGGGGCGTCCTCGACGGCGTGACCACGAACCCCTCGCTGTACGCCAAGGTCGGCGGATCGTATGACGAGATCCTGGCCGAGGTCTGTCGGATCACCTCGGGGCCGGTGTCGGCCGAAGTCATCAGCGACGACGTCGAGGGGATGCTCGAGGAAGGCCGACATTTCGCCAAGATCGCCCCGAACATCGTGGTCAAGGTGGCGATGAGCGAGAACGGGCTGGAGGCGATCAGCCGCTTCGCCGACGAGGGGATCAAGACCAACTGCACCCTGATCTTCAGCTCCAACCAGGGTCTCCTGGCGGCCAAGGCCGGGGCCACCCTGATCTCGCCGTTCGTCGGCCGACTGGACGACATCAACCAGGATGGGATGATCGTCATCCGCGAGCTGGCCGAGATCTTCGCCATCCACGAGATCGACGCCCAGATCCTGTCGGCGTCGATCCGCAACCCGCTCCATGTCACCCAGTCGGCGCTGGCCGGCGCGCACATCGCGACCCTGCCGTTCAAGATCCTGCAGCAGATGATCCACCACCCGCTGACCGACAAGGGCATCGCGACCTTCAAGTCCGATTGGGCGAAGGCCCGATCCTCGGCGGCCGCCAAGAGCTGACCGCGGGGCGCCGCGACTCAGCTCGCGACGTCGACCCAGCGGCCCTGCCGGGCGCTCTCGGCCACCGCGTCGGACACCCGCATCGCCGCGTGACCGTCGGCGAACGTCGCGTAGCGCGGCCGGTCGGCCGGTCGACCAGCGGCGACATCGGCATAGACCGCCCGAAACAGGGCGGGGAACGTATCGCCGTAGCCCTCGACGTGCCCGCCCGGCAGCGTCGCGGCGGCCCGACCACCGGCGCTCATGAGGGCCGGGTTCCGGATCAGGATCTCGTTTGGACGCTCCCGGTGGCCGAGCCACAGCTGGTCGGGCTGCTCTGAGTCCCAGCTCGCGGCCGACTTCGATCCGTCGATCTCGAAGCGCAGCGAGTTCTTCCGCCCAGGGCTGATCTGCGACACGTTGACCGAGCCCCGCGCGCCGTTGGCGAACCGGATCAGGATCGAGGCGACGTCCTCGGTCGTGATCGTCCTCTCGATCGTGTCGGTGCTCCGCGCGGTGGCGAATGTCTCGACCGGGCCACGCGGCTGATGGCGAATGGGGATGAACGTCGCCAGCTCGGCCATGACCGCGACGATCGGCTGGCCGGTGATGAAGGTCATCAGATCGAGCCAGTGCGAGCCGATATCGCCGACCGCCCGGAGCTGGCCGCCCTGCTCCGCCTCGAGCCGCCAGTTCCAGTCGCTGTCGAGGAAGAGCCAATCCTGGAAGTACTGGCCGGTCACGAACCGGACGTCGCCGAGATCGCCGGCCGCCACCTGGTCGTGGAGGTGCTGATTGAGCGCGTAGTAGCGCAGGTTGAAGCAGACCGCGTTGACCACCCCTGCCGCGGCGGCCCGATCGGCCAGCCCACTCGAAGCCGCCGCGGTCATTGCCAACGGCTTCTCGCAGATCACGTGCTTGCCGGCCTCGACGATCGCCCGGCTCTGATCGACGTGGAGGTGGTTCGGCGAGGTCACGTGGACGACCTGGACGGTCGGGTCGGCGAGGAGGTCGTCGAGACTCGGATAGGCGTGCGTGCCGAGCGCCGCCGCCCGCGCCGCCCCCCGTTCGGGGGTGCTCCCAAGCACACCTCGAACCGGGACGCCGATCCGGCGCAGGCCTTCGATGTGGACCGTGCCGATGAAGCCCGTCCCGATGACCGCCGCGCCGATGTCGGTCAGGTTGCGCATCGCGAGGTGATCCTAGGCGACGGTCGCCCTCGTTGTCCGGCCCGGCCGTCGGTCCGTGTCAGCCCGGCGCTCCCCGCCACCCGTCGCCCCATTGACTACATCCCGCGGCCCGTCTATCCTCACTGGGTTCCCACCGAGGCCTGCGCAGCGGAGCGATTCCGCGCGAGCCAACGGCCCGGTCCCCCATCTCGTTTGAGAAACCTGCCCATATGCCTACCATCGGTCCCGATCAGCGCGACCAGCGTGCCCGCAACCGTCGTCCGCGACGTCGTCCCCAGGGCGCGACCCGTCCGCCGGTCAGCGAGTTCGACGAGCTCCAGGAGCTCGAAGCCGCGCGCGAGCGGAACGACCTCAACATCTCCGAACTCGGTGCGATGTCCGACAAGGACCTTCGCGCCCTGGGCCACGAGCTCGAGCTCGAGTCCCCGGCCGACGAGCGCCGCGAGGAGCTCGTCGACGCGATCCTGCGGCGCCAGACCGAGCGCGCCGGTCACGATTATTCGACCGGCATCCTCGACATCGTCGACGAGGGCTTCGGGTTCATGCGCCGTCACGGCCTCCTGCCCAGTCCGGAGGACGTGTACGTCTCGTCGAGCCAGGTTCGCCGGTTCGGCCTGCGGATCGGCGACCGCGTATCGGGCGCCGTGCGCGCCCCGCGCGAGGCCGAGAAGTTCTGGGGCCTGCTCCGGGTCGACTCGGTCAATGGCGTGGATCCGGGCACGGCCGCCCGCCGGCCGCACTTCGGCGACCAGACCCCGATCCATCCAGACGAGCTGCTCAACCTCGAGTCGGACCCCAAGAACCTCAGCCAGCGGCTGATCAACCTGGTCAACCCGATCGGCAAGGGTCAGCGCGCCCTGATCGTCAGCCCGCCAAAGGCCGGCAAGACGATGCTCCTCAAGCACATCGCCAACGGGATCACCACCAACTATCCCGAGATCCTCCTGATGGTCGCCCTGATCGGCGAGCGTCCCGAGGAGGTCACCGACATGCGTCGGAGCGTCAAGGGCGAGGTCATCAGCTCGACCTTCGACGAGCCGACCGAGAACCACACCCACGTCGCCGAGATGGCTCTCGAGATCGCCAAGCGGCAGGTCGAAACCGGCCGCGACGTGGTCATCCTGCTCGACTCGATCACCCGTCTCGCCCGGGCCTACAACCTGGCCCTGCCGCCCAGCGGCAGGACCCTGACCGGCGGCCTCGACCCGATCGCCCTGTACCCGCCAAAGCGGTTCTTCGGAGCGGCACGGAACCTCGAGGAGGGCGGCAGCCTGACGATCATCGGGACCTGCCTGGTCGATACCGGATCGCGGATGGACGACGTCATCTACGAGGAGTTCAAGGGCACCGGCAACTCGGAGCTCATCCTCGACCGGCGGCTGGCCGAGAAGCGGATCTTCCCGGCCATCGACGTCCAGCGTTCGGGCACCCGGCGCGAGGAGCTCCTGCTCGAGGAAGGCACCCTCAAGATGGTCTGGACGATGCGCCGGATGCTGTCGGCGGTCGGGACCAACGAGGGCATCGAGCTGCTCCTCAACCGACTGTCCAAGACCGACAGCAACGCCCAGTTCCTGGCCGGTCTGACCAAGAGCCTCGACGCCTGACCAATCCTGGGGCGTTTGCCA
>Ga0080064_1002143_pt1 | contig 35161 bp, 39 predicted proteins | sample Subgrocontami54m_FD_69260 | JGI IMG/M metagenome (GOLD analysis project Ga0080064, IMG submission 69260) | Subsurface groundwater microbial communities from S. Glens Falls, New York, USA - GMW46 contaminated, 5.4 m (SPADES assembly) (version 2) ...
GAATTCCTGACGAGCATAGCGCGCTGGTCCCACCCCTTCCCATCCCGAACAGGGCCGTGAAACGGTGTTGCGCCGATGATAGTATGGATTACCCATGCGAAAGTAGGTCATCGTCAGGTCCTGCAAAAACAAAAAGCCCCGGCCATCAGCCGGGGCTTTTTGCTTTTGCAGCCTCTCCGATCAAGATCGGAGTTTCCTTGCGCTGGGTTTAATGCAAACGCCGGCGCTGCGCCGGTGTCAGGCCGCGCGGCGCGGCAGTCGAGCCGGACTGGGCGCCGCCGGTCTTCTCGGCCCAATTGCGCTCGAACAACTGGTTCACCAGCGCCGCGACTTCGCCGATCTCCACTTCGGTGAAGTGGCGGGCCAGCATGCCGGACACATCCTCTATCATGCGGCTCTTCTGGCGCTCGTGGATGGACTCGGGCGTGGGGCCGACGAACACCATGCCGAATTCGTCCTGGCCGTCGTCGTGGTAATAGCTGACCTCGATTTCCGCGGCCGACTCGGTATACGGGCACAGCGCTTGCAGCGCCTCCTCGATCAATTCGCGGAAGCCGCGGCCGACATCGCCAGTCCAGCAGATTTCCAGGATCCCGCCCTTCGCGTCGAAGACCATGCCGGGTTCGTCTTCGTAGACGCTCCTCGCATCGACAAGATTGTCCTCGTCGATATAGCGCAGCCAGGGACGCAGCGCGGCTTCCACCTGGGACAGGGTCGTCTCGGCCCGCAACGGGATTGTGCCGTGTACGTGTACTTCGATGCGCATATTGGACTCCAAGTCTGTAATTATACGCCGCGGCAACGCACGTCCGCCTCTATTTCCGCCGAACCCCGGCGGCGCCATGGCCGCTCGGGCGGGATGCAGAACCGCGGCGCTCGCCCGCGGGGCCGCCTCAGCCGAGCCGGCTGCGCGCGATGATCTCTTCGCAGCGAGCGCCGCTGGGCAGGGTGCCGAAGGCATGCCCCCAGTCGCCGTCCACGCGCGAGTTCAAAAATGCGTCGGCGGCCGCGGGGGCGGCGTGCTGTGCCATCAAGCCTGCCTGCAGCGCCAGCGCCGCCATTTCGGCGATGCGCCGCGCGCGCTGCTCGATGCCGTCCGTCTCGGCCAATTGCGCCTCGATGGCGTCGACGAAGCGCGCGAGGCGCCGGTCGCCGCTCGCGCCCGCGCGCAGCTCGCGCAACAGTACCGCGACGCTGTCCGGCTGCTTTTGCATCGAGCGCAGCACGTCCAGGCAGGCGACGTTGCCGCTGCCTTCCCAGATGCTGTTCACCGGCGCCTCGCGGTAGAAGCGCGCCATCGGCGCTTCCTCGACGTAGCCGTTCCCGCCCAGGCATTCCATCGCCTCGAACATGAACGCAGGATTGCGCTTGGCGAGCCAGTACTTGGCCACCGGGGTGAGGATGCGCGCGAGCAGCCGTTCCTGCGGGTCGTGCGCCGAGCGGTCCAGGGCGCGCGCCAAACGCAAGGCGAGGAGGGTTGCGGCCTCCGTTTCGAGAGCGAGATCGGCGAGCACGTTCTGCATCAGCGGCTGCTCCACCAGCCGTCTGCCGAACGCGCTGCGATGCTCGCAGTGGTGCAGCGCCTGATTGAGCGCGCCGCGCATCATGCCGGCAGAGGCAACGACGATATCGAAACGCGTCAGGTGCGCCATCTCGATCAAGGTGGCGATACCGCGCCCGTCGGCGCCTATCCTGCGCGCCCAGGCGCCGTGGTACTCGATTTCGCTCGATGCGTTGGAGCGGTTGCCGCACTTGTCCTTCAGACGCTGGATATGAATGCCGTTGCGCGTGCCGTCGGCAAGCGAGCGCGGCGCGAAGAAGCAGGTCACGCCGGCGCCGGTGCGCGCAAGCGTGAGAAAACCGTCGCTCATCGGCGCCGAGCAGAACCACTTGTGGCCCTCCAGCGCATAAGCGCCATCGCCCAGTTCCGTGGCGACGGTCTGGTTGGTGCGCAGATCCGAGCCGCCCTGCTTTTCGGTCATGGCCATGCCGACGGTCGCGGCGCTTTTTTGCGACAGCTGCAACGGGCGCGGGTCATAGGCGTCGGCGAGCAGCTTCGGCTCCCACTCGGCGGCAAGCGGCGGATCGTTGCGCATCACCTGCACCGCGGCAAAGGCCATGGTGACCGGGCAGGAGGTGCCATTCTCGGCCTGGTTCCACAGATAGTTGAGCGCCGCACGCGCGACAAACGCGCCGTCGCGCCGCGCTTTCCAGGCGAGGGAATGCAGTCCGGCACCGAAGGCGAGCGCCATCAGTTCGTGATACGCAGGATGATAGTCGACGGCGTCGACGCGCTCGCCGAAGCGATCATGTGTGCGCAGTTGCGGCAGGTGGCGGTTGGCCTGATCGGCGAGCAGCTGCATGCGCTCGCTGCCGACCAGTTCGCCCAGCTTGTGCGCCCGTTCCCCGATCCAGTCGCCGCCTTCGCGCGCCACCGCCGCGCGCAGGATAGCGTCTTGCTCCCAGGCGTTGTAGCCGACGAGCAGCGGCGGCTGATTGCTTGTTTGATCCACTGGTGCAGCGGCACGATCGTTCATGGCAGGTCCCCCGAAAATTTTCAAATGTCGTCGAATGCGCCGTGCCGGCCTTTGCCCGAAGCAAAGCGTCCGGCGCCCTGAATCGCTTCAGCCAATGTGCCCGCGCCATTCGCCCATTCCTGCGCCATCGCCGCGCGCACCGACGGGCCGTGCTGCCGGTAGGCCGAGTTCCGGTCGGCGCGCACTGCGCCTTGCGGAAAGCGCGCGATCTCGAGCGCCAGCGTTTCGGCCGCCTGCCGCGCCTGGCCGCGCGGCACCACACGCTCGCACAAACCGATACGATACGCTTCTTCGGCGTCGATCTTGCGCCCGGTGAGGATGATGCCCATCGCCCGGCCCATGCCGACGATGCGCGGCAGGCGCACCGTGCCGCCGCCGATCAGCTTGCACAGGGCGTGCAGGTTGCGGCTCCGCTCGGACTGGTGTTTGAAAGTCTACTGCCAAGAGGGGGGAAAAGCAGCCACCCCGGCACAAAATGGTCTAAAATCGCGCCCTGTTTGCAACCACTACCCGCGAGATCAATGGCAACCAGAAAGAGCAAGCCGCGCCGCCGTTTCGTCGTGCGCAGTTCCGGCATACATGGCAAGGGCGTATTTGCCACCACTCGCATCCCGGCCGGTATCCGCCTGATCGAGTACACGGGCGAGCGCCTGACCGAAGCCCAGGTGGACAAGCGCTACGCGAAAGACGCCAGCCCGCATACGTTCCTGTTTGCGCTCGACCACGGCATGGTCATCGATGCCACCAGCGGGGGCAATGGCTCGCGCTGGATCAACCACAGCTGCGCGCCCAACTGCGAGGCGGTGGATGACGAGGACCGCATCTACATCGAGACCCTGCGCGCGATCCGCCCGGGCGAGGAGATCTGCTACGACTACCGCATCGAACTCGAGGAAAAGCACACGCCGGAAATGAAGCGGCTATACCAGTGCCGCTGTGGCGCGCGCCACTGCAAGGGCACTATCCTTCTCACCAAGAAGAAAAAGAAAAAGTAACGCATAGAGGTAAGCCCCCGGCTTTGCCGGGGGAGGGCACTGCCCTGAGCGGCGCCCCGCTTCCTATTTTCATGCTCGCTTCCTCTTCGGGTTTCGGCTGCGGGGCTGCAAACTGCCCTGCCACGCAAAAGACCAGGTGCCGGTCGGGCCGTTGTCTAATATCAAATGGGCATGGGTTCCGTGCTGCGGATGTCTGGTATGCTGAGCCGGTGACCCCGCGCCAGCTGAATTCCTTCCTGCGCATCGCCGAGCTGAGAAGTTTCACCAAGGCGGCGGCGGTCCTGCGCATCGCGCAGCCGGCCCTGTCGCGCCAGATCCAGCAGCTCGAGGACGACCTCGGCGTGCGCCTGTTCGTGCGCTCCGCTTCAGGCGTGTCGCTCACCGAAGCCGGGGACGCCCTGCGCACCCGGGCCTCGTCCCTGCTGCGGCACTTTGCCAACGTGCGCGACGAGGTGGGTGCCCTGTCCGACCTCGTGCCGGGGCGCCTGCATTTCGGAATGCCGCCGTCGCTGTTCGACCTCGCCACGATGCCGCTGCTGCTCGCCATGCGCGAGCACTATCCGTCGGTGCAGCCCAGCGTGATCGAGGGCGTCAGCTCGGCGGTCTATGAGCTCGTGCTGGCGGGCCGGCTCGATTTCGGCGTGGTGCTGTCGACCGAGTCGATGCTCGGCCTGCACCACCGCGAGCTGATCAAGGAGCAGCTGTTCCTCGCGCGCCCTTCCGGAACGGGCCCGAACGATCCGGGACCGGTGAGTCTGGCGGAGGTCGCGGCGCAGCCGCTGGTCCTCACGCAGAGCACGAACGCCATGCGCGCCGCGCTCGACGATGCCGCGCGGCGGCAGGGACTGACCTTCGATACCCTGCTGGAAGCGAACTCGAGTCGGATCCTGACGGCGCTGGTGGCCGCCGGCGTGGGCTGGTCGGTTCTGACCTACAGCGCGCTCGCGAACGACGTTTCGGCCGGCCGCCTGACGGCGGTGCCCATCGAAGACCTGTCCGTCACCTGGACGCTGGTTCACTCCCGCGAGCGCGCCCTCGGCCTCACGGCGCAGAAACTGGTGGAGCTGCTGCTCGAAGTGACGGCGCGGGCGGCCGAGGCCGGCCGCTGGCCCGGGGTCACCCTGCTGTAGCCCTCCGGCATGGGCTGCATGCCCATTTGATATTGGGCAAGGGGTCGCGCAACGGCAACGCATCGTGTAATATGTCGGCTGCGCAATCGCGCGACAGTCAGGCATTCTCAAAGGAGGGGGGCACCATGAAGATTCACGTTGCAGTCGCAGCCGCCGCGCTTCTGGCCGCGTCCGCGAGCGCGTCCGCGGACACGTTCAAGCTGTCGATCGGAGCGGGGTATCCGCCGGCGTCGACCTGGATCGGCACCATCAAGGATTTCTACGTGCCGCGCGTGACCGAGCGCGTCAAAAAGGAGACCGGCCACACCCTGGTGTGGACCGAGGCCTGGAGCGGGTCAGTGTGCAAGCCCGGCGAGTGCCTGGAGGCGGTCGAATCGGGCCTGCTGGACGTCACCGATGTGATGACGCCGACGGAGCCGGCCAAGCTCATGGCCCACGTCTTCACCTATTACGTCCCGTTCGGATCGGCCGATCCGCGCGTCGCCGCGAAGGCGATCCAGGAAGTGTACGACAAGACGCCCGCCCTCAAGACGTGGCTCGAGCGCTACAAGCAGGTGTTTCTCGGCGCCGGCGTGGTCGGCAACTACGGCCTCGTGACCACGTTCAAGTGGAAGGACATCGGCGAACTGAAGGGGCGCAAGATCGCCGCGGCCGGGGGTAACTTGCCCTGGCTGCAGGGCTCCGGCGCGACCGGTGTGCAGTCCTTCCTGCCTGAAGCCTACACCTCGCTCCAGACCGGCGTGTACGACGGCTGGGTCATGCTTCCGGACGCCATCGTCAGCTTCAAGCTGACCGAAGTCACCAAGCAGTACGTCGACATGGACTTCGGGGCGGCCGGCACGCCGCTGCTGACCATGAACCGGAACACGTGGAAGACGCTGCCGGCGAGCGTGCAGAAGATCTTCCTCGAGGTCGGCCGGGACTGGAACGAACACATCGGCGCGGTGACCTACGAGAAGCAGGAAGCGGCGCTCAAGCGGATGAAGGAAGTGGGCCTCGACATGCGCCAGGTCGACGTCGCGACCAGGCAGGCCTGGGCCAAGGCGCTGCCCAACATCCCCAAGCAGCGCTTCGACGAGATGAACAAGGCGGGAATGCCGGGTGAGGTGGTGTACACCTACATCAAGGCGCTCAAGGCCGCCGGACACAAGTTCCCGCGCGACTGGGAAGCCGAGCGCTGACCCGGCGGCGTGCTCCGCGACGTGAAAAAGCTCATGGACCGCCTGTTTGGCGGACTGGTCTCCGGGCTGAACATGGTGGCCAGCCTCTGGGTGCTGGTGCTGGTGGCGCTGATCTCGGCCGACGTTATCGGGCGGGGCTGCTGCAATTCGCCGATTCCGGGCGTGCCGGAGATAGTCAAGTTTTCCATCGTCGGCATGGTCTGGATGCAGATGGCTTACACGCTGCGCGCGGGAAAGCACCTGCGCACGACGGTCGGTCTCGCGCTGATGCCCAAGGCAGGCCAGCGCGTAGTGCTCGTCCTCAACGCGCTGGTCGGCGTCGCGATATTCGCGTTCATTGCCTGGCTGGGCGCGGACGAGATGGTCTCCAGCTGGGAAATCGGCTCGTTCGAAGGCGAGCATCCGGTGCGCATCCCGATGGCGCCGCTGTGGGCCGTGCTGGTCGTTGGGGCCTGCCTGACGGGAATCCAGTTCGCGCTCGACGCGCTGCGCTACCTGGTGCATGGACCTGCGTCGGCGGTCGAGCTCGAATCGGTGGATGGAGTCGTATGAGCCGCAGAGGCCAGTGCCGATGATCGACGCCCTGACGGTCGGGTTGCTGTCGGTCGCCGCGATCTTCATCCTGATTTTGCTGGGTTTCCATATCGGCGTCGCGCTTGGCGCGGCAAGCTTTGTCGGCGTCTATTTGATCACCGGGAAGCTCATGGTGGCGGCGAGTCTCCTGCAGACAACGGCATTCCACGGCGTCAACGACTACATCTTCGCGGTAGTTCCGCTGTTCGTCGTGATGGGACTGTTCGCCACGGAATCGGGCGCGACGCGCGACCTGTTCGACGCCGCCGAATCGCTGATGCGGAAAGTCCGCGGCGGCATCGGGGTCTCGACGGTGCTCGCCAACGCCGTCTTCGCCGCCATCACCGGCGTCTCGGTGGCCTCGGCCGCGGTGTTTTCGAAGCTGGCGATCCCCGAGATGAACCGGCTCGGCTACGAGCGCAAGTTCAGCCTCGGCATCGTCGCCTCCAGCGCGCTGCTGGGGATGCTGATCCCGCCCTCGGTCCTGATGATCATCTACGGCGTCATCACGGAGGAATCGATCGGCAAGCTGTTCGCGGCCGGCGTCGGTCCGGGCCTGGTCGTCACCGCCGTGCTTTCGGCCATGATCCTGGTGAGCGTGCACCTGAATCCGGCGCTCGCCGGTCACGAAGCGCAGGGCGACATTCCCGTGGGTGGCCGCCTGAAGGCGGTCGTCAGGATCTGGCCGATCGTTGCGCTCATTGCGCTCGTGCTGGGGGGCATCTACGGCGGCCTGTTCACGGCGACCGAAGCGGGCGCCATCGGCGCCCTGGGCGCGCTGGTGCTGATTATCCTTCGCGGCCGCTTCACGGGCAAGGCGTTATTGGCCATGCTGCTCGACACCGGCCAGGTCTGCGGCAGCATCTTCTTCCTCCTGATCGGGGCGCAGATGTACAGCCGCATGCTGACGCTCTCCCGGCTGCCCGAGACCATGACGCAGTGGGCCTCCGGCCTGGAGGTGCCCGGCCTGGTGATCCTGCTCGCATTCATCGCGGTGCTGCTCGTGCTCGGCTGCATCATCGACTCGGTCTCGATCCTGCTTCTGACCATGCCGATCATGGTGCCCATCGCCCAGAACTTCGGTTACGACAAGATCTGGTTCGGCATGATCGCGATCGTCACGGTGGAGCTCGGGTTGCTGACGCCGCCGTTCGGGATGGTGGTATTCGCGATGAAGGCGGCGCTTCCGGACGACGTGAAAATCGAGGACATCTTCCTCGGTTGCGCGCCGTTCTTCGTCGCCCTGCTGGCGGCACTCGGCCTGATCATCGCGTTCCCGGAGATCAGCCATTTCCTGCCGCGCCTGCTGCTCGGCTGACGCCCGGCAGGCGCCCGCGCAGCCAGGGAATCGCCTGGCAGTCGTGGGCTTCCTAAGGGCACATCAAGGGTTTCGTGTGAAGCCATAACTACGGATTACCAAGCAGTCGTCCTGCATTTTTGGAGAGAGACAATATGCCGACGAATCGAAGCGTCGCGCTCATTACCGGCGGAGCCACCGGTGTAGGCGCTGCAGTAGCGCGCATGCTTGCCGCCAAGACTTACAACGTGCTGATCAACTACAGCCGCAGCAGCGATGCTGCCACCGCGGTGGTTGAAGACTGCCTCGCATTGGGTGCAGATGCCATCGCGGTAAAAGGGGACGTCTCAAGCGACAGCGATTGCAAGGAACTGGTGCGACAGGCGATAGCTCGCTGGGGCCGTATCGACGCTCTCGTCAGCAGCGCGGGTACAACCCAGTTCATTCCGATGGCCGACATGGACGCTGTTACGACTGCCGACTTCGAGCGGGTGTATGCGGTCAATACGATTGGCCCATTTCAAATGGCCCGCGCAGTGAAAAAACATATGCAACCCGGCAGCGCGATCGTGAATGTGTCGTCGATCGCCGGCCTGACGGGCAGCGGCAGTTCATTCCCTTACGTGCTTTCGAAGGCGGCCTTGAATATGCTAACCGTTGCGCTGGCGCGTACGCTCGCCCCGGCAATTCGCGTCAATGCCGTTCTGCCTGGGATGATTGAAGGTCGCTGGATGCGTGAAGGTCTTGGCGAAAAAGCATATGAGCGCGTAAAAGACGCGTTCGCTGCCGTCGCGGCACTCGGCAAGATCAGCAAGCCGGAGCAGATTGCCAGTGCGATCTGCTGGCTGCTCGAGCCAGATTCAGTCGTAACGGGTCAACTGATTTCGGTGGATGCGGGCTTCACGTTGGGACGACCGCCATCAGCAGCAGGGGTAGCGGCGAAATAAGCGTCGATTCGCCGGCTGCAGGCGTTCTTCCGTGCTCATGGTTGGGGCGCCGCCGATGGTGAGATTGATCACAACGTTCGAGCCCGCCTTGATTTTGGGCAGGAACCGCTCGAACGCTTTCGGGTCCTGCGTCGGCGTGCCGTTGCACGGGTCGCGCGCGTGCAGGTGCACGATCGCCGCGCCCGCCTTCGCTGCGCCTATCGCCGCATCCGCGATTTCATCGGCTGTTATCGGCAGATGGGGCGACATGGCAGGGGGTGGATCGCCCCCGTAATCGCGCAGGTGATAATGACCTTGCCTTGTGCTGCTGCCATGGCCGGACTCACTTCACCACGATCGGGTTGATGGGCGAGCCGACGGCGCCCGTGATGGGCAGGCTCGGCGCGCAGAAGAAGAACTCGTACACGCCATCCTGGCGGCAGTCCTCGGCGAGCTCGCGCAGATTGAAGATCTCGCCCATCGTGATGCCGAGCATCGGGATGACGACCCAGTGCCAGGGCTGAAAGGCGTCGAGCACCTCGTTGGGGCGGACCTCGCAGCCCCAGGTGTCGGTGCAGATGGCGGCGATCTCCCGGCGGTGGATCCACTCGGCCGTCTCGAAGCGCAGGCCCGGCGCGTCGCCGGCGGCGTAGGTGCCCCATTCCGCGGCGGCGAGGCGCTGCTCCATTTGCCCGGTGCGCACGATGACGAAATCGCCGCGGCGGATCTCGACGCCCTGCGACTTCGCGCAGGCGTCCAGCTCGTCAGCCGAGATGCCGTAGCCGTCGGCGAGGTAATCGCCGCCCTTGAAGCGCGCCACATCGAGCAGCACGCCGCGGCCGACCATTTTCGCGCACGTTTTCTCGATGCCGTTCTTGTTCGCGCCGGTGGAGTCGACTAGGGTGGCGTCGTAGCCGTTCCACATCTTGTCGCCGTAGAATATGTGGCCGAGCCCGTCCCACTGCGTGCCGCACTGTAGCGGCATGGTCACCATGTCGTCGGCGTAGCGTATCTTCCCGTGGTCCTGGTTCCCCGCCACGGCGTCGGTCCCGGTCGCGAGCATGGTATGGATCGGGTTGAACCGGTTGCCCCATCCCGTGTTCTGCGGGCCGTGGAAGTTGAACTCGAGGCCGAGCGAGATCGCCTTGCCTTTGCGCACCAGCGCGGCGGCCGCCTTGAGCTCGTCCGGGCCGATGAAATTGAGGGTGCCCAGCTCGTCGTCCGGGCCCCAGCGTCCCCAGTTGCAGACGCGCTTGGCCATCGCTTCGATGTCCGAGCGCTGCAGCGTGCGCGCGGGAAGGTTGGACGGCACCGCCCTGAGCGGCGCCCCGCTTTCCATGTTCATGCTTGCTTTCTCCTTGAGTTTTTTGTCGCGGGCTGCAAACTGCCCTGGCACGCACAAGACTAGGTGCCGGTCGGGCCGTTGTCTAATACCAAATGGGCATGGGTTCCATGCTGCGGATGTCTGGTATGCCGGGCGTGTGACCCCGCGCCAGCTGAATGACTTCGTGCGCATCGCCGAGTTGCGAAGCTTCACCAAGGCGGCGGTCCTGCGCATCGCGCAGCCGGCCCTGTCGCGCCCGCTCCAGCAGCTCGCGACTGGCCCTGGCCCGGGGTCACCCTGCTGTAGCCCTCCGGCATGGGCTGCATGCCCATTTGATATTAGACAAGCGGTCGCGCAACGGCAACGCATCGTGTAGTATGTTTGCTGCGCAATCGCGCGACAGTCAGGCATTCTCAAAGGAGGGGGGCATCATGAGGATTCACGTTGCAATCGCAGCCGCCGCGCTGCTGGCCGCGGCCGCGGGTGCGTCCGCGGACACGTTCAAGCTGTCGATCGGAGCGGGGCATCCGGCGGGGTCGACCTGGATCGGCACCATCAAGGATTTCTACGTGCCGCGCGTGACCGAGCGCGTCAAAAAGGAGACCGGCCACACCCTGGTGTGGACCGAGGCCTGGGGCGGGTCGGTGTGCAAGCTCGGCGAGTGCCTGGAGGCCGTCGAATCGGGCCTGCTGGACGTCGGCGAATTGATGACGGCGTTCGAGCCGGCCAAGCTCATGGCCCACGTCTTCACCTATTACGTCCCGTTCGGATCGCCCGATACGCGCGTCGTCTCGAAGGCGATCTTGGAAGTGTACGACAAGACGCCCGTCCTCAAGACGGTGCTCGAGTCGCGCTACAAGCAGGTGTTTCTCGGCGCCGGCGTGGTCGGCAACTACGGCCTCGTGACCACGTTCAAGTGGAAGGACTTCGGCGAGCTGAAGGGGCACAAGATCGCCGCGGCCGGGGGTAACATGCCCTGGGTGCAGGGCTCCGGCATGACCGGCGTGCAGTCCACCCTGAATGAAGCCTACACCTCGTTCCAGACCGGCGTGTACGACGGCTGGATCATGTTTCCCGACGCCATCGTCAGCTTCAAGCTGACCGAAGTCGCCAAGCAGTACATTGACATGGACTTCGGGGCGGCCAGCACGCCGATACTGACCATGAACCAGAACACCTGGAAGACGCTGCCGGCGAACGTGCAGAAAATCTTTCTTGAGGTCGGCCGGGACTGGAACGAACACCTCGGCGCGGTGACCTACGAGAAGCAGGAAGCGGCGCGCAAGCGGATGAAGGAACTGGGCCTCGACGTGCGCCAGGCCGACTTCGCGACCAAGCAGGCCTGGGCCAAGGCGCTGCCCAACATCCCCAAGCAGCGCTTCGACGAGATCAACAAGGCGGGAATGCCGGGCGAGGTGGTGTACACCTACATCAAGGCGCTCAAGGCGGCCGGACACAAGTTCCCGCGCGACTGGGAAGCCGATCGCTGACCCGGCGGCGTACTCCGCGACGTGAATAAGCTCATGGAGCGTGCCTTCGAGCTGTGCAGAACGGTATCCCGAGGCGCTCTTGCGGATTACCGAGGGCACCGGCGCGACGCTGCACGAACTCGTCCTTGCGGGGCGGCTGGATGCCGCTACACAGTATTGCCTTAGTGCGCGGTCGATTCTTCTCTTCGCGCACGACGCGTGTCAGCGGCGCCGATCAAGGGGCTCTTCGTCACCTGGACTCTGATCACCTCGCGCGAGCGCAGGCTGTCGCTCGCCGGTCACAAGCTCCATGACCTTCTTTTCGAGTTCGCGCGCAGCCGCATTGACGACGGTACTCGGCGCGGAGCGGAGACGTTGGACTGAGGGCTGTCGCGGGCACTGGCTCACAGATATTGCTTAAACCACGCGACCCCTTCCCGCATGCCGATCTCGTGCATTGCGGGATTGACGAAGTAGTACGACTCGTAGTGTTGCGCCTTGGGCAGGATGACCAGCTTCTTCGGCTCGCCAAGTGCGTCATAGCAGTGCAGCGCCTCGTCGGTACAGAGCTCGTCGTTCTCGGCGTAGATGATCAGCGCCGGGCGCGGCGAGATCCGGTGTGCCACCCATTCCGGCTTGTAGCGCAAGCACGCCTCGGCACTTGCCAGGTCGTAATCCGAGACATAGCGAGGGTCTTTGCTGTGATGCGCTTTGATGACCGCCATGGTGTGTGGGTCGGGCGGCATCATCTCAATGACCGGAATAGTTTCATCGCGCCCGGTCACGACGCGCTTTCTGGCTGCCTCGTGCACCCGCCGCTTGAAGGTCGCGAACTCGGAAGGCCTGCGTATGACCCGCATCCAGCGCTCACCGTCAGATACCATGACTGAGGAGACGACCGCCTTGACGCGCGCATCGAAAGCCGTAATCCAGATCGCATTCGCACCTCCAAAACTGGTGCCGTAGATGCCCAGGCGCTCTGGATCGACACCTTCGACCGTTTCCAGAAAAGTCAGAGCATCGTAGGCGTCCTGTACCTGCTCGAGCGGACGCTGTCTGCCGCGTTTGCCTTCGCTTGCACCAAAACCGCGGTTGTCGATCGCAAGCACGGTGTAACCCTCGTTCCAAAGCCTGTACGGGACGTCCATTCCATAGACGTCCTTCATCCCGGTGTATCCCGCGAGGCACAGGATTGCAGGTCCGGGGGGATCTGCCGCCTTTCGGTTGCGGGGCTTGTAAAGATGCCCTGCTATCTTCAGATCATCGCTGAAATAGTGGACGTCTTCCCAGACCTTCTCGCGTTCATGCTTTTGGTTCATCGTGCTCCCCTTTCTAGTATGATTTCTGGGATTGGTATCAGCTGAATCCCTGCTACAGATCGCCTCTGATCCGAGAACTTCCTTCACTCAAGCCAGGATTCTACCAACCCCAGCCCAAACCGGGGGAACTTAGGTGGTCGATATTCAACCCGGCGCTGCACAGCGCGATGTCTGTGCAGCCCTCCTCACGCGCGGTTGCCTTGCTTCCGCCCCTACTCGAATTCCAAGGTCTGCGTGTAGCCCTGGCGCTCCCACTGCAAGAAGTTCACCATCTCGTACGCGGCTGCGGCGTCCAGCGTCAGGTTATGCTGGGCAGCAATGCGTCTGTTCACCGCCCTCTTTGTCCACGCTAGGGCAAGCGCGGGTTTCGTCAGAAGCTTCTCCACGAGACCGTCGACGACGGAATCCAGCTTATCCGCCGGTACCGCGTAGTTGATTAACCGCCATTCGGCTAGCTCCGCGGCGCTGTACTCCTTGCCGAGCATGAGGTATTCCTTGGCAAGCGGAGGCGACATATACAGCGGAATGAGCGATGCCCCGCCATCACCCGGCACTAGCGCAAACGGCGGGCCGTACGGCTTCACGTCGCCCATGGCCATATGAATGTCCGCGATCCGTGCGTCTTCTCTCGCCACGATGAAGTCGCAGCCAAACATCAAGCTCTGGCCGAATCCGGCCGCGTCGCCGTTCACCCGTGCGATGACCGGCTTCTCCATCTCGATCAAAGTCTGGTGGGCGCGGATGATGCCGTTGAAGATTTTCCATGACCCCTTGGGGTCATTGTGGCCACCGAGTGCGCCGGACTCCTTATAGGAGTCAGTCCGAGGAGACACCATGAACTCACCGTCCGCGACCCCGGTCAGGACGACTACCCTCACGTCTTGGGCATCGCGCAACCGCCCTAACGCAAGTCCGATCTCCCAGTGGAAGTCCAATGTCCTTCCAGCATGGATGCCTTCAGTTAGGTTAAACATCTGCACGACGGCAACCGGGCCGCGTCGCTCGATGCGAAGACTATTAAACTCGTCGTTCATAGGTCACCCCGGCAGACGACGCCTTGGCTTAAGAACTCGATTTCCTGCATGATGTCTCCTTCAGAACAAATGGAAAATGCGCATGTTTCCGCTTCGCGCCTGCCACGGCAAGCGCGCTCACCCTGCCTGCCTTGATGTAAGGTACGGCAATGGTGGTTGCCTCGAACGAAAGGGCAACATGTCCTGCAATGACCTCGTTGAGTCCGCTGGTCTTGAAAGGAATGTGATTCAACTCAATGCCGGCCATGCTGCAGAACACCTCCATGATGATGTGCGGCGAACTGCCGACGCCTGGCGAGGCATAGTCCAACTTTCCCGGGTTCGATTTTGCAAGCGCAATTAGTAAATATAGAGCAGTATCCTGACGCTTTGCCAATACTGAATAAGCATTAGTTGGATGCCGCGCCGGCATGGGGAGCGGGAAAAGCGTGATCCGTATTCGGTCGCAGGTGCAGCACTTAATGAACCTAAGTGCTGCTCTGACGCGGTCAGCGATGCGCGTCCGCTATCGCGCATCCAGGCGTTCTTTCCATGGTCGCCAATGTTCCAGCCGTGCTCTGTGTTTTCTGGGTTTTGACGCGCGAACTTGAGCGGCACGATCTCCAGCACATTGGCAAAGGTGTCGTTCCAACGATTGCACCAACCGAACAGCGAGATCACGGATACGATGTCCACGCACTGCTCATCACTAAAATGCCGTCTCAACTCAGCAAACATCTCATTCGTCACCTGTGACGGGATGAGAAACCACCTTGAGGAGCTTCGGACGGCGCGCCATTACCAGATAGGAGTTCAGGATATGGCCATTCAACCCGACATGTGGCCCGAACAGGTCTTCGAATTCTTCCCGAATGTCCTCAAGGCTCATCGGCTCAATGCGGGCGATGAAGTCATCGCCCTGTTGTGGATGGACGGGTTGCCTGAAATTGAGGTTTTCAGGTTATTTGATTCGTCACGCCGCCATCGACGATGAGTTCAATCCCGGTAACGTAGCTCGACTCGTCGCTGGCGAGGTAAAGGGCGGCATAAGCGACGTCCCACGGCGTTCCCATGCGACCGAGCGGGATTTGCTTGGTGCGGCGGGCTACGTGGGCCTCGAGCGCGGCCGGATCGTCCGGGTCCGCCTTGAGCGCAGCCAGCACCTGTTGCTCGACCATAGGCGTGCGAATGAACCCCGGTAGGATCGCGTTGCAACGGATGCCGTGCCGGCCGTATTGCGCCGCGACTATCTTGCTGAACTGGTTGAGCGCAGCTTTCGAGGTCGGATAGGCGATGTAATCGGGGCCGCAATTTCGGATGCTCGCAATCGACGACACGTTGATGATCGACCCGGCGCCTTGCTTGACCATGTGCGGCAGCACATACCGGCAGGTGTGGAGCACGCTCTCGAGATTGATCGCGAACACACGATCCCAGTCATCCTTGCGCACGTCTTCCGGACCGCCGAACGCGAGGATGCCGACATTGTTGTGCAGGACATCGATCCGCCCATAAGCGCGCATGCAGGCCTCGGCCATGGCGGCGACCGAAGCGGAATCGGCCACGTTCGCCGCCACTACCAAGCACTCGCCGCCCTCGCCGCGAATGATCGCGGCCGTCTCCTCCGCCGCATCACTACGCAGGTCAACCACGACGACCCGCGCACCTTCGCGCGCGAAAAGCACAGCCGTTGCTTTGCCATTGCCCACCCCCACCCCGGAGGTGCCCGCTCCAGTCACGATGGCAACTTTATTCTCCAATCTCCGCGTCATTTATGTTGCTCCATTCTCATCCACTGCGTCAAATCGCCTTGACCAGTTGCAGTTTCGTGCGCGCGGGAGCCTTGGTCGTGAGCGCCTGTTGGATGTCGGCATTGGCCATTTCGTCGGGATTCAACTCCAGGCTGTAGCGGGCTGGTTGTTGGTCACCGCCTCCTATCGTCAATATCGTCAATCCGTTGAAAGCTGCCGCAACAATGGGTCATTCATTGCGCGGGTCCTCATGTTGCGATCCCACCTGCTTTTTGGGTTTCAGGCGCGGAATCTCGCCAACGTATCTCCTGCTGCAGTGTTTCCAGGAATCGCGCGGCACTGGCGCCGTCACATACCCGGTGATCGAATGTCAGGCTTGCAGGCAGCAGCCACCGATCCAGGACTTCCTCGCTGGCCTTCCAGGACAGGGCTACCCGCCTCGTGCGACCGAGACCAAGGATTGCCACTTGCGGAGGATTAATGATCGGGGTGAAGTGGTCTATGCCGGACGGGCCGAGGTTCGACACGGAAAACGTCCCGCCTATCAACTCGTCTGCAGAGTGCTTCCAGGACTGCGCCCGCTCCATTTGGGCCCGCCGCGCCGCACGCAGTTCTGAAATACCCAGCGCATCGGCATCTCTCAGCACCGGGACGAGCAAGCCACGCGGTGTGTCGACAGCCAAGCCGAGGTGCACGTTACGATAGGTCCGGTGGGTTTCGCCATCGAACGTGCCATTCAGATCGGGGTGCGCCCGCAAGGACTTCACGACTGCGTGAAGAAGGATGTCCACCATGCCGCCGGAAGCACTGGAAGGACTCATGATCGCGGTCACATCGAGATCGCGGTGCAGGGTCACCGGCACACCGGCCCGCCATGCGTCACCAAGCCTGCGCGCAACAACACGGCGTGCCCCGCGAAGGGGCTTCTCCGCCAGGAGGGTGGCCCCGGCGTACGGATCTTGGGGGGCAGGCGTGCTGTCGGTCATTGCTGCGCGTCTTCGTTGATACGGCAGACCACAGTGCCGACCTTGGTGGTTTCTCCTTCCGGCACGAGGATCTCGGTTACCGTGCCCGCGACCTCCGCTTCGATCTCCATTGCCGCCTTCTCGGACTCGATCTCCACCAAAGGCGTCCCGACCGAAACCTTGTCTCCGGCGGCAACGCGCCACTTCATCACGTCCACCTCCACGGTGGACATTCCCATCTTGGGTATCTTTACATCAGCCATGTTTTCTCAATTTCCTTTGTAGGCGCAGACGTAACGGATCGCGGCGGCAAGGCTTTCCGGGCTGGGCAGGACAGCCTTCTCGAGCGGCGCGCTGAACGGCATGGGGACATCCGCTCGAGTCACGCGCTTGATCGGCGCCTTCAGCTCACCGAAAATCCGTTCGCTCAGGATCGCACTGACCTCGGCGGCAAATCCGCAGGTGCGATTCGAATCGTCGTAGATCACCGCGCGGCCGGTCGAACTTACGGCATTGCACAAGCCGTCACGGTCCAGCGGCAACAACGTCCGGGGGTCCCAGACCTTGATGCTGATCCCTTCTGCCTGCATCTGCTCGGCGACAGCCAACGCCTCCGGGACCGTGTTGCCAACCGCGACAACGGTGACGTCCGTACCCTCGCGCTTTACGTCTCCCACCCCGAGGGGCAAGGTGTAGGTTTCCTCGGGAACCTCGCCACGTTGCGCGAGCAGCGTGGCCGACGCCAGGAAAAACACCGGGTCGTCTTCACGAATGGCACTGAGCATCAGGCCCTTGGCCTCGTAAGGCGTCGATGGCACGACCAGTTTGAAGCCGGCATGAAGCAGAAAGGGATACGGATTGTCGGAATGCTGCCCGGCTGAGCCGCCGCGTGACCCGGCAACCATGACCGTATACGTGATGGGCAGCTTGGTCTGCCCGCCCAGCATCAGCGGCAGTTTTGCCGCTTGGTTTGCCAACTGGTCGAAAGCTACGTAGATCAGCGAAGGCACCTGGAACTGCACGATGGGGCGCAGCCCTGCCATTGCGGCGCCGATGGCAAAACCAGCGAAGCCCGCCTCGGATATCGGCGTGTCCAGCACCCTGTCAGGACCGAAAGCGTCCATCAGTCCGCTGGTCTCTCCGCGGATACCGCTGCGGATGTCCTCGCCAATGATGAATGTACTGCTGTCCCTGGCCATCTCCTGGTGATAGGCCTCATTCATCGCCTGGAGATATCGGAGCTTGCGCATCATTCGGCTCCCCGGGCTGGCGTATCTGGATACGTCGTGCTGTACATGTAGTCCAGTGCTGTCGATGGGTCGGGCCACGGACTTTCGCGTGCAAACGGCACGGCCTCGTCGAGTTCCTGTTCGACCGTCCGATTGGCCGCCTCGCGGTCCGCTTCGGTCCACAGGCCAGCCTCGATCATGCGCCGACCCCAGGTATCGATCGGGTCGCGAAGTCGCCACTCATCGATTTCGGCCTTGGTTCGATAGCTGGTCTTCATGAAACGCTCTGCCGTAAAGTGGCCGAAATACCGATAGGTCCGGAACTCCAGGAAGGTCGGGCCGCCTCCGGCCCGGGCCCGCTTCACCGCCGCGGCAGTCGCGTCGTATACGGCCTCCACGTCCATTCCGTCGAATACCTCGCCGGGCATGCCGTATGCGACAGCGCGTTCATGCGGCTGAACCTTGCTCGAATTCCGCAACGGAGTGGTGATGGCATAAAGATTGTTTTCGCAGACAAACACGACCGGCAAGTTCCAGATAGCGGCTAGGTTCAAGGACTCGTGGAGAACCCCCTGATTGATTGCGCCATCCCCGAAAAATGGAACGGCCACCCTGTCGCTGGCGGCACGCTTGAAACGATAGGCCGCACCGCACGCCATCGGTGCTCCGGCGCCGACGATGCCGTTGGCCCCATAGATGCCAAGGCTGACGTCGGCGATATGCATGGATCCGCCTCGCCCCTTGTTGTACCCCGTTGACCGTCCGAGCAGCTCGGCAAGCATGTAACGGACTTTCCCTCCCTTGGCGATGATATGGCCGTGTCCACGATGTGTGCTCGTAATAACGTCGTCGGGACGCAACGCGGCGCAAACGCCGGTCGCAACAGCCTCCTGACCAACATACTCATGACAGACGCCGGCGATCTCGTTGTTATCGACAAGCTTGACGATAGTTTCCTCGAAGCGGCGAATGAGCCTCATTCGATGGTAGAGATGTTCGGCGAGATCTTTCTTTAGCTTGACCATTTTTCTCCCTGCGTCAGACGCATGATGTTTCAGGCGAGGGCAAGATTGCACGGGCGACGCTGTTACGTCAAGACAAATATTGCGACGTTCCTGACGTTCCTTAACTTTTCTTGGCGCTCGCTCAGCAGTTGATCCCAAGACCGGCGAGCAGGGCTGCCATTCGCATATTCGCCTGCCGACAAGGACCCCGCATGAACCAGAAACTCCTCGCCCTCTACGGGCTGAAGTGGAACCCCTTCTCCCCCGAATTGCCGATCGAGGCGATCTACGTGCCGCCCGGGATCGAGAACTTCTGCTGGCACCAGATCCTCTGCCGTCCGGGTAAGCTGAATAGTTACAAGAAAAAATAGCATCGCAGCGAGGGGCCGCCCGCGCGACACCCTCGCGCAGCTTGTTCGGAGGCTCGCGCTTGCGTTGCGCGCCGGCGTCATCACCCGTCTCCGCAGAAGTTGTATGCTGTAGCCCTCAATCCAGGGAGACAGCATGCAGCAACTGAACCAACTCAGCGCCAGCGAAGCAGCGCGGCGCCTTGCGGCGCGTGAAATCACGGCCGAGCAGCTGGCGCGCGCCTGTCTGGCGCGCATCGAAGAGCGCGAAGCAGCGGTGGGGGCCTGGATACATATCGATCCCGATGCCGTGCTCGCACAGGCGCGGCAGCTCGACGCCGGCCCGGTGCGGGGCCCGTTGCACGGCTTGCCCCTCGGCGTGAAGGATCTGATCGACACGGCAGACATGCCGACCGGATACGGTTCTCCCGTGTATGCCGGTCATCGGCCCCGCGCCGACGCAGCCTGTGTCGCGCTTGCACGCGCCGCGGGCGCGCTGGTGCTAGGCAAGACCGTCACCACCGAATTCGCCTGGTTCTATCCGGGCAAGACCGCAAATCCGCACAATGCGTTGCATACCCCCGGCGGTTCTTCCAGCGGCTCGGCCGCGGCGGTGGCCGATTGCATGGTGCCGCTCGCTTACGGTACGCAGACCGCCGGCTCCGTGATCCGCCCAGCGAGCTATTGCGGCATCGTCGGCTACAAGCCGACTCATGGCACGTTGCCGCGCGCCGGTATCAAGCCGCTTTCCGACAGTCTCGATACCCTGGGGACGCTCACGCGCACGGTTGCCGACGCGGCCTTGTTCGTTTCCGCGGTGAGCGGACGCGACCTCGCGCCCAAGCCATTGGCGCAGCCGCCGCGCATCGGTTTGTGTCGCACGCACGAGTGGAACGCGGCCCGGCCGGAAACCGTGGCCGCGATCGAGAATGCGGGCACGGCGCTTGCGCGCGCCGGCGCGAAGCTGACGGAAATCACCCTGCCGCAGATTTTCGCCAAAGTCACACAGGCCCAGATCGACATCATGAATTACGAAATCTACGCCGCGCTCGCCTGTGAGCGCTTGCAGCATTACGCGGGGCTCAGCGACAAGCTGAAACAGTTGCTCGATAGTGCGCGGCAATGCGATGCGGCACGCTATGACGCAGCGCAAGCGCTGGTCGCGTCCTGCCGCCGCCAGTCGGATGAAGTCTTTGCCGACGCGGATGTGTTGCTTGCTCCCAGCGCGCCCGGCGAGGCGCCCGCGGGTCTCACGGCCACCGGCGACCCGATTTTCTGCCGCATGTGGACCGTGCTGCATGTGCCGGCAATCAACCTGCCCTGCAGTCTCGGACCGCAACGCCTTCCGGTCGGCGTGCAGGTCATCGGCCGCAGGGGTGACGATGCGCGCGCCCTCGCGGTTGCCGACTGGGTGCATCAACGTATCGCCCAAGTCTGACATGCGCATGCCGCGGAGGACGCGGAGGAAACTGATTTTGCTTTTCGGCATCCTCTGCGGTGAAAACCAAAGGGTGCGTAGCGGTGACGCCCACCGAACTGACGTCTACCGCCGCTGCTTGAGAATTTCCTTCAGCGTCGCCTTCGCCGCCGGCAGGCTGGCGCCCCCCAGGCTCACCGCCCTGCGCGCGGCTTCCAGCGCCGCCTCCAGCTTGCCCTGGTCGGCCAGGGTTTGGGCGAGGTTGTTGAGCGCCGCGGCTGCGAGCGGATGCGCGGCCGTGGCGGTGCGGAACGCCGTTTCCGCCTCTGCCGTACGGCCCAGCGCGTAGGCGGTATTGCCCAGGCCCATCAAACCGACGAGATTGGCCGGCCAGCGTTCCAGCAAGGCCTTGTAGGTGCGGTGCGCTTCCGCGATGCGGCCGGCTTGCTCCAACGCTGCGGCGGCGGCCGCATAGCCTGCTTCGCGCACGCTCGCCGGCAGGCGTCCGGGCGCCAGTGCGACCATGGCCCAGCGCCGGCCGTCGATCCACAGGAACTCGAACAGTCCGATTGCCATGGCGCGGCGCGCCTTGGTGCCCGAATGCAGCAGGATTTGCTTCTTTTCCAAGTCGTAGCCGATGACCACGGCGTAGTGCCAGTAGGGGTGGAAAGCCCACAAGCCGAGGTTCTGCAGCACGATCACCACGTTGCCGGCGGCCACCTCGGCGAGCACGTCCTTCAGTTCGGGCGCAAGTTCGTAGGCCACGAGGCCATGGCGCCGCGCGCTGGCAAGCATCTCCACCTGCAGGCTACCCTTGCGCGCCGGGATATACACCTGCTCGGTGAGGGCGTCGGGAGTCGTGGCAATGCCGGCCGCGTTCAGGGCCATCGCGAGCGCCGCCGGGCCGCATTGATATTCTTCTTGCGCGAAGAACGGCACCGTATCCAGATCCGCGCGCGGCGGCAGGCTCGCGCCACCTTCCCGCCACAGGGCCTCGGTTTGCGGCAGGCTGACGCAGCCGGTCAACAGGCACAGCACAAAGCCAAAGCCCGCGACTACGCGGGCTTTGGCTAAAGATCGAGGCAGGGATGTCGAAAAATGGGGCACGCCACCGTTTATATCCCTCAATCCGCAGGCCGTTGGAACCGAAACGATTTCGCGATCGTGCTCAAATCGCGTAGAAAGCGAGTTTTTCAACAGCCTGCTAGGACGCCGCGGTTACTTGACCCAGTAGTACCAGATCAGGCCGATGACCAAGAGAGCCGCGACTATCGCCCAGCCGCTGCTGCCACCGGCAGGCAGGCTGTCAATCTGGCCGGCGACGCTTGCCACTTCGGCGTCGGTCATGGCGCTTACTCTCGCCTGCGCAGCGCTGGGGCTGATGCCCAGGTTTTGCAGCTGATTGCGCACCTCGGTGCGGCCGACGAAATTGCGCAGCGTGTCGCGCGCGCCCTGAGCCTGCACCGCAGCAACCACCTCATTGGTGCCGACCATGCCGGCGTAAGTGCCGAACGGGAATGCACCCATGCAGACGATCAACATGCGGCAGATATTGCGGACGAAAATGTTTTTCATCGAAATCCCCTAAATGTTGGAATGGAGGTTTGCGCCAAGCCTGATCCTGATCCGATCGTTGCCCGTGCAGCGGACAATGTAGACCGCGCGCGCGAGCCGAGTCAAGCCCCGACCGGGATCAGGTCGTTGCCTTCGCTTTCCTGGCGTTCTTGGCTAAACTAGATGCTCTGCATCGCACGAGAAAGGCGAGCGACATGACGCAGCCACAAAACGGATACGAAATCGCGACGCTGGGCGGCGGCTGCTTCTGGTGCCTGGAAGCCGTATTCGACGACCTGAAGGGGGTGGAGTCGGTTGAATCGGGTTACATGGGCGGGCATTTGAAGGACCCCACTTACGCGGACGTGTGCCGCGGCGACAGCGGACACGCCGAGGTGGTGCAGATCAATTTCGACCCGGCCGTGGTCAGCTTTCGCGAGATTCTGGAAGTGTTCTTCGTGATCCACGATCCGACCACGCGCAACCGCCAGGGCAATGATGCCGGGCCGCAGTACCGCTCGGCGATTTTCTATCATTCGCCGGAGCAGAAGGCGACGGCCGAGCAGGTGGCAGCCAAGGTCGATGCCGCCGGCCTATGGGACAGCCCCATCGTTACCGAGGTCACGGCCGCCGGCAGGTTCTATATCGCCGAGGTCGAGCACGAGGAGTATTACCAGCGCAATCCCTTCCAGCCTTACTGCATGATGGTGGTGCAGCCCAAGGTGGCCAAGTTCCGCAAGCATTTCATCGGCAAGCTGAAAAAATAAGCGTCGCCGTCGTCGCGGATCGGCTAGAGCATGAGGAGATCAGGCGGGAACGGAAGGATCCCGGCCTTTTCTTGGCCCGTCATGCTCTTCTAAGTCAGGCGGCTGCCTTTACCGATGGCAGCCCCGCGAGCGCCAGCGCCAGCTCCGCCTCATCGTACTCGAGATCCTGCAGCTTGCCGCCGAAATAGTCGATGTAGGCCTGCATGTCGAAATGGCCGTGGCCGCACAGGTTGAACAGGATGGTGCGCGACTTGCCCTCCGCTTTGCATTTCAGCGCTTCGTCGATCGCGCCCTTCACTGCATGGTTCGCCTCCGGCGCCGGCAGAATGCCTTCGGCGCGAGCGAACATCACGCCCGCGTCGAAACAGGTGGTCTGATGGTAGGCGACCGCCTCGATCAGACCGAGTTGCTTGAGGTGGCTCACCAGCGGCGACATGCCGTGGTACCTCAAGCCGCCGGCGTGGAATCCGGGCGGGGTGAAGGTCGAGCCCAGGGTGTACATTTTGGCGAGCGGCGTCAGATGCGCGGTGTCGCCGAAATCGTAGGCGTACTGGCCGCGCGTGAGGCTGGGGCAGGCCGCCGGTTCGACCGCGACGATGCGCAGCTTTTTGCCGCCGCGCAATTGCGCGCCGAGGAATGGAAACACGATGCCGGCGAAGTTCGATCCGCCGCCGGTGCAGCCGACGATCACATCGGGGTAGTCACCCGCCATTTCCATCTGCGCCATCGCTTCCTGGCCCACTACCGTCTGGTGCAGCAGCACGTGGTTCAGCACCGAGCCGAGCGCGTACTTGGTGTCGTCGCGTTGCGCAGCGATTTCGACCGCCTCGGAAATGGCGATGCCCAGACTTCCCGGATGGTCGGCGCGCTGGGCGAGAATGGCACGGCCCGCCTGGGTCTCCTTCGACGGGGAAGGCGTGCAGCTCGCGCCGTAGGTCTCCATCAGCGCACGGCGGTAGGGTTTCTGGTCGTAGGATACGCGCACCATGAACACCTTCACCTCCAGCCCGAAAAGTGCGCCGGCAAAGGCGAGCGCGGAGCCCCACTGGCCGGCGCCGGTCTCGGTGACCAGACGCTTCACCCCGGCCTGTTTGTTGTAGAAGGCCTGCGGCACCGCGGTATTGGGCTTGTGGCTGCCGGCCGGGCTCACGCCTTCGTACTTGTAATAGATTTTTGCCGGTGTCTGCAGCACCTTCTCCAGGCGCCGCGCGCGGAAAAGCGGCGATGGGCGCCACTGGCGATACACGTCGCGCACGGGTTCGGGGATCGGGATTTCGCGCTCGGTCGCGACCTCCTGCATGATCAGGTCCATAGGAAACAGCGGCGCCAGATCATCGGGTCCCACCGGCTGCAGCGTGCCCGGATGCAGCACCGGCGGAGCCGCGACCGGCAGATCGGCGGCGAGGTTGTACCAGTACTTCGGAATGCGTGACTCGTCGAGCAGGTATTTCACGGTTTCAGTCATAACTCCTCCCGGTTTGAAACTGCGTACGGATACTACGGCGCGAGACGCTCGATTTTCCAGTCGCCGGCTTGCTTTGTATAGAGCAGCCGGTCGTGCAGGCGGTTTCTTCGCCCCTGCCAGAACTCGATCGTCTCGGGCAGCACGCGGTAGCCGCCCCAGTGCAGCGGCCGCGGCGGATGCTTGCCGTAGCGTAGCACGATTGCAGCCACCTTCGTCGCCAGCGTCAGGCGGTCCGGCAGCACCATGCTCTGCGGCGAGGCCCAGGCACCGAGGCGGCTGCCCAGAGGGCGGCTCTCGAAATACGCGTCCGACTCCTTGGCCGATACCTTTTCGATTGCGCCGTCGATGCGCACCTGGCGCTCCAGTTCAGCCCAGGCGAACACCAGGGCGGCATAGGGATTCGCGGCGAGTTCGCGCGCCTTGCGGCTGGCGTAGTTGGTGTAGAAAACGAAGCCGCGAGCGTCCACGCCCTTGAGCAGCACCACCCGCGCCGACGGCCGGCCCGCGGCCGTGGCGGTGGCGAGCGTCATCGCGTTGGGCAGCGGCAGTTCGGCCTGCAGTGCATCGTGAAACCAGCGATCGAATTGCTTGAACGGATCGGCGGCGGCGTCTTTTTCGACGAGCCCGGCACGCATGTATTCCTGGCGTATGTCGGCGATGCGCATGAAGCGGAGCGGATCCTGAGCGATGCTGGTGCGCCATTTTACTCTGCCGTGCCGCGCTACGCCGCGCCGGCGTCCGTCCATTGTAGAATGCGCCTGTCGCGGCTTCCGCCAGGTAACATGCCCCAGGTGATCGATTACGAGCACGGCATCAGCGCCATCGATTCCGGCTACCATCGGCCCATGCTCGACGCGATCCATCTGATGGTCGAGGGCGGGCGCGCGGCCATCATCGACACCGGCACCAATCACTCAGTGCCGCTGGTACTCGAGGCGATGCGGCAAAAGGGCCTGCGGCCCGCGCAGGTGGATTATGTGGTCCTTACCCACATCCATCTCGACCACGCCGGCGGTGCGGGGCTGTTCATGCGCGCGTTTCCCAACGCCACGCTGACCGTGCATCCGCGCGGCGCGCGTCACATAGCCGACCCGGGCAAGCTCATTGCGGGCACAGTCGCCATATACGGCGAAGAGCCGACGCGCCGGATGTACGGCGACATCCTGCCCGTGCCGGGGGAGCGCATCGTCGAGACGCCGCACGCATCCTCAATCCGCCTGAACGGGCGCGAGCTGCGGTTTCTGGACACCCCGGGGCACGCGCGCCACCACGTCGCCATCCTCGACACCAAATCCGGCCATGTCTTCGCCGGCGACGTGTTCGGCCTGTCCTACCGCGAAATGGACGAGGGCGGCAGGCAGTTCATCGTACCGACTTCCAGCCCGGTGCAGTTCGATCCCGAACCCTACCATCGCTCCATCGACCTCATCCTGCAGCTTAAGCCGGAAGCGGTATACGTCACCCACTACGGCCAGATCCACGATATCCAGGCCAAGGGCGCGGTGCTGCACCGCCTGGTGGATGCGCACGCTGAACTCGGCCTGCGCGAGAAAGAAGCCGGCGCGGCGCGGCCCGAGCGCTTGCGCGAGGGCGTAAAGCGCATATTCCTCGAAGAAGCGCGGCGCTGGGGTTCGCGCTTGCCGGATGCGCGCATCCTCGATATCTACTCGAACGACGTCGAGCTGAACGCCAAGGGACTGGGCTTCTGGCTCGATACCCTCCAGTAGCAACGAACAACGAACAACTAACTGCGTCTGCGCCGCCGGTTGACGAAATAACTGCCCGCGCCCAGCAATCCCGCCATCGACCAGAACACCGGACCCATGCCCAGCGCCGTGCCGGGCGCGCCGAACGCGAGCGGGCGCAGGCGTTATTGAGTGGCAGCTGAGTGCGAGACCAACCGGCGATTTCTCAGGGCTTCACGAACTTCAGCACGAACTCGTCCACGCGCACCGTGGAGCGGGACGAGGTCGCGTCGCGCGGATCGTCCGGATTGCGCAGGAAATCGGCGGCGGCGACGAACTTGAATCCGGCCGCCTCGACTTCCTGCCGTACTACCGGCTCTTCGATCCGATGCAGCGTCTTCGATACGCTCACGCCGGCGCCGACGTTGGCTGCGTGATCGGCGATGATAAAGTAGCCGCCCGGCTTGAGCGCATCGAAAATGCGCCGGTTCATTTTGGCCCGGTCGATGCCCATCGCCGGTGTGTCGTGGTACTCGAACAGCATGGTCGCGAGGTCGAGACCACGCACCTCGCTTGGCACCGGGTCGTCGAAATCGCGAATCAGCTTGACCACGTTGCCCATGACCGGCTTGGCTGCGCGCTCATCGAAGCGGGTCTTGATGAAACGCGCGATCGCGTCCGGCGAATTGTGCGCGTACACCGTGCCCTGCGGCCCGACGCTACGCGCGAGCAGCTCGGCGCTGTAGCCGGCGCCGGCGCCGACCTCCAGCACTTTCATGCCGGGCTTCACGCCGGCAAACGCGAGCAGCATTTCTGGTTTGCGCCGCTCGTCGATCTTGCGGTCGGCGTCGCTGCGGTCCGGGCTCGCCACGACGGCACGGATCTCCGGCGTCACTTCCCAGGCAGGCGGCGCCATCCCGGCGCAGCCGGCGAGCGCAGCCGCCGCGGCCACCGCAGACAACAGACATCTTGCGTTCATGGTGTCTCCTTTTGATCGTCGATATTGCGGTCGCGCTAATGCGCGAGGCCGATTTCGCGCAGATAGCGCAGCACGCCCGGATGGATCGGCTCCTTGCGCGGTGCGGCTGCAAGGGTGTTGGCAGCCGTGGTTTCGCGCGCCTGCGTCAGGCGCTAGCTTTTTTGCGGTGGCGATATTACACCTGATCACGTGCCATAGCGCACCGGGAAATTGAATTGCTTGAACGCCGCGAGCGCGCTGTAACAGGCAAGCATCGCGGTCTTGGGATCGTCGGGGAAGGGAACGCTTTCGAACTTGATGCTGGTGGCTCCGGTCTTGCCGCGGATGTTGATGTAATGCGTGTTGTAGATCAGGGCTGGGTCCGCCACCACCTTCAGCTGCGTGCGGTGCGTTCATGCGGTTGGGCGTTCAGAAAGTGGACGCGCTCGATCTTGCTCGCTGCATTGATCAGGATGCGCAGGGCTTCGCCGGCGCCGTCCACGCCGCGTTGGCCAGCAGTGCCGCAAAAGCGGCGTCCAGGGGGTGATGTTCTACGCGTTGTGCCATACTGTCGACTCCTTCGTGGGGATGGGTAAGAATGCCTCAAAGTCATCGTCCGCGGGCGTGCCCTGCCGGGGTTGCGCCGCGCCGCTGTGCCGCCCTCTGCTCTTCGGGCGCTACGCGCCCTCATCGCTGCGGCCGGCATAGCCGCGCAAAACCACAGCAGGTTACGAATTTACAGAAGCGATGTTGCACTAACATATTGCTTATGAAGGAAATATAATCAATGATCGGTCACGGCTCCCTTCGTGGCATCGTAATAATGATAGTCGCCATGGTTATCCTCCCTATCAAGGACGGTTTGGCGAAAATTTTAGGGGGCGCCTACTCGCCTCTTGAAATCACCTGGGCGCAATTCTGCCTGGTGTACCTGTTACTGGCGCCGTTTATCATTTTGCGTTATGGCCCCAGGATGTTATGGCCTCGTCCGCTGGGTTTGCAGGTTCTGCGCGGGATATTCGCGGTGACGGGCATAGGATTTTTTTATTGGGCCGTGCTGTACATTCCTCTGGCGAGCACGACGTCCATATTTTTTCTGGCCCCGCTGGTCGTGGCCGTTCTTTCCCCCTTCATGTTGAACGAACCAGTGGACTGGCGCCAGTGGGTGGCCGTCATTGTCGGTTTTCTGGGCGTATTTCTCATACTGCGGCCCGACCTTGGTGCATTCAACAAGGGGTTTTTGATCGCTGTTGCCGGCGCGTTTAGCATCGGCCTTTTTTACATCTGTAATCGGAAACTGGCGGCCGGGATGCCGGCCATCGTCACGCTGGCGCATACGGTAATAATAGGTGCCGTCCTATTGTCTTTTGCCGTCCCTGCCGTGTGGGTCACGCCCACGGTGGCAGATATTCCGATGATTACGGGCTTTGTCTTATGTGCCCTGATGGGGCAAGGGCTGCTTATGGCGTCCTTTGAATATGCGCCGGCATCGGTTGTCGCCCCGTTCCTGTATAGCTCAATAATTTCCTCCACCTTGTTCGGATTATTCATCCTCGGCGAGTTCCCCGATATTTGGACGTTGCTGGGAATTGCCGTTGTAATCAGCAGCGGTATTTATATCGGCGTTCGCGAGGGACGGGTTAAGAGGATGCATTCTTCAACCTGTTGAGGGGATCAAGGTGGGAAAGGAAGGGCCCCACCTTTTCCTTGGCCCCTCAAACTCGCCGAAGTCGGAGGCTGTTTCAGTCATTCTGAAACAGCCTCTAGTCAGGGGCAAATTTTGCCACCCATTGACCGTTCATTGCGGGCGGCGGATCGCCATCATCCCTGCCACACGCCATATCCTTCCTCGCGCAGACCGATCGCCAGCTCGACCTCCATGTCGCGCGCGCCTTCATAGGGCATGGGGTTGTAGCACTCGTACAGCTTGGGCAGCAGCCGCAGCCCATAGAGCCTGACGAACTTGTTCGACTTGATCCCGGCCTTGTGTTTGTCCAGGCGCTCGTCCGGCGTCAACCCGGTCATGCCGACGTAGACGCAGGGCTTCGCCGGATCGTAGCCGGGATTGGATCGTTTGAATCTCGGTTCGCGCAAAACGTCCCGAGAGAGCTCGACCACATAGACATTATGGTGGTGTTTCGGCGACGCGTTCAAGGCCGATGTTTAGTCCAGTTGTGCGGCATTGTTCGGCGAGGCGAAGAGTCAGACAAGCGATTATGGCCGCGCCGGCAACGCGGGGCAAGCAGGATGAATCTGCAAACAACCCGCTATGCGCGCTGGCGTACCGAATTAGCCGGGCAGTTCGCGTATTATGATCGAAAATGGTAGTGCGTCGACCGGGTGCACGCCCCGGGGAGACGGACTCTACGAAGCGTCGCAGTGGCGCTGCGCGAGGGGCCGGGTCACGGCGGCCAGTTCACTGAACGGAGGAAATCATGCAGCTCTTTTTGATCCTGGGTATCGTCTTCGCCATCGGCGCCGTTACCTTTGCCTTGCAGAACAGTGTTCCGGTGACGGTAGTCTTTGCTTTCTGGCGCTACGACAGCTCGCTCGCGCTGGTGCTGTTGGTGGCGCTCGGCCTGGGTGCGCTGATCGCCGCGCTGGTGTCGACCCCGAGCGTGATCAAGGGACAGTGGGCCGGTGCGCGACTGCGGCGCCAGGTCGCAAGCCTGGAGGAGGACAGGGCGTCCCTCGAACGCCGCGTACGCGAACTCGAATCAGAGACGGCACAGAGAACCCCTGCACCGGTGCCGGCGGCGGAGGAAGCCGCGCCCTACGTCGGGTTGAAGGAGCTGATGATGGGCAGCGAAGAAAAGAAACCAAGGTGAGGCTGGTCGGCGCCAAAGCTCCAGATCCAAATTCAGTTTCATTCAGTTCTCATCTTGGTCAGGCCGTGGCCGGCGATGAACTCGCCGCGGTTAAGCCCGGCTGCGCGCAAGCGCACCAGCACCTGCCCCGGCGCGGGTTCGGACAAGGGCACCTCGCGCCGCTCCAGCGTTGTCTGATCCGCGCTCGATTGAATCCAGTAAGACTGCATTGCTCCTCGCCCATTGGTTTGGTCTTTGTGACTACCGGCTTGGCCCGGACCGCGTCATGGTAGCGCGCCAGTACGTGCTGAGTGTATACAGGCCTTAGACCAGCGCCTTGGTGACGATTTCAGCCACGTCCTTCGACAGTGCCTGCGCGTCGCGGATGCGCTCGAGCGCGGCCCTCGCGTGCTGCCTGCGCCCGGCGTCGAATTTCCTCCAGCGGTCGAACGCGCGCGCCATGCGCGCGGCGACCTGCGGATTGAAGGCATCGATCGCGATCACCTGGCCGGCGAGGAACGCGTAGCTGCCGCCGTCGGCGGCGTGAAAGCGCACGTGGTTCGAGCAGAAGCTGCGGATGAGCGCGTAGACCTTGTTCGGGTTGCGGATATCGAACGCCGGGTGCGCGAGCAGCTTCTTCACTTCGCCCAGCGTGCCCGGCAGGCGCGAGCCCGCCTGCACCGCCAGCCATTTGTCGACCACCAGCGGCTCGCCCTTCCATTTGGCGTAGAACGCGTCCAGCGCCTGCGTGCGCTCGGCGCAGTTGCAATTGGCGAGCGCGCCGAGCGCAGCCATGGCATCGGTCATGTTGTCGGCGCCTTCGAATTGCGCGAAGGCGAGATCGCGCGACGCGCGGTCATCGAGCTCCATCAGATAGCCGAGGCAGAGATTTCGCAGCGAGCGCTTGCCCGCCGCTTGCGCGTCCGGGCTGTAACGGCCGGGCACGGCCTGCGCGCGGTAGGCGGCGAGCAGCTCGCCGCGCAGGGCTGACGCGAGACGCCGGCGCAGGCCATTGCGCACCGCGTGTATCGCGTCCGGATCGACTTCGTCCAGTTGCTCGGCGATGTAGATTTCAGAGGGCAGCGCCAGGGCTTCGGCGCCGAAGGCGGGATCGCGCGGCGCGTCGGCGAGCACCCGCGCAAAGGCGTCGATGAAGGCTTGTGGCACGCTCGGGCCGGCGAGTGCGTTTCCCTCGTTCGCGCGCTGCGCTTCAATGCCGCACAGGATCAGCGCGAGCGCGAGCCGCTGGCCGGCCTCCCAGCGGTTGAAGGCGTTCGCATCATGCGCCATCAGATGCGTGAGATCGGCGTCGCTGTAGTCGTATTTCACGATCACCGGCGCGGAGAAATTGCGCAGCAGCGACGGCACCGGCAGCGCCGGCACGTTGACGAACACAAAGCGCTCCTGCGGCTGCCTGAGCGACAGTACGCGCGTGATTTCCTGAACTTGCTGGCGCGCGCTGGCGCGCTGGTCGATGACATCTTCACCTTCCAACTGCAGAGGAATATCGCCTCCGTTCGGCCCCACCAGCCCCAGCGCAAACGGAATGTGGAATGGCAGTTTCTTCTCCTGCCCCGGGGTGGGCGGGCAGGATTGTTTCAGCGTAAGTGCATAACGCCTGGCGGCCGCGTCGTACTTGCCCTCCACCTCCACCATCGGCGTGCCCGCCTGCTCGTACCAGCGGCGGAACAAGGTGAGGTCGATGCCGCTCGCGTCCTGCATCGCCCGCACGAAATCGTCGGTGGTCACCGCCTGGCCGTCGTGGCGGCGGAAATACAAGTCCATGCCGGCGCGAAACGCGCGGGCACCAAGCAGCGTGTGCTGCATGCGCACCAGTTCCGCGCCCTTCTCGTATACCGTCATGGTGTAGAAATTGCGGATCTCCATGTAGGCGGCCGGGCGCACCGGGTGCGCCATCGGGCCGGCATCCTCGGGAAACTGCGCCGCGCGCAGGCCGCGCACTTCCTGGATGCGCTGCACCACGCGCGAGTACATGTCGGCGCCGTACTCCTGGTCGCGGAACACGGTGAGGCCTTCCTTCAGCGACAGCTGAAACCAGTCGCGGCAGGTGACGCGATCGCCGGTCCAGTTGTGGAAGTACTCGTGTGCCACCACGCGGTCGATGTTCTGGTAGTCGGTGTCGGTGGCGGTGTCGGGCCGGGCGAGCACGTACTTGGTGTTGAAAATGTTGAGGCCCTTGTTCTCCATCGCGCCGGAATTGAAATCGCCCACGGCGACGATCATGTAGCCGTCGAGGTCCAGCTCCAGGCCGAACACGTCCTCGTCCCATTTCATCGCGCTCTTCAGGCAGAGCATGGCAAAGCCGCACTGGTCGAGCTTGCCCGGTTCGACGTACAGCGCGAGCTTGGCCTCGCGCCCGGAGCGGGTGACGAAGCTGTCGTCGAGCCTCTCCAGCTTCGCCGCCACCATGGCGAAGAGATAGGAAGGCTTGGGGAACGGGTCGTGCCATTTCGCCCAGTGCCGGCCGCCCGCCTCATCGCCCGCGGCGATCAGGTTGCCGTTCGAGAGCAGCACCGGATAACGCCCGCGGTCCGCATGGATGGTCGTCGTGTAGCGCGCCATCACGTCCGGCCGGTCGATGAACCAGGTGATGCGGCGGAAACCCTGCGCCTCACACTGCGTGAAAAAGCCGTTGGTCGAAGCGTACAGGCCCTCGAGCCTGGTGTTCTTCTGCGGGCGGATGCGCGACACGGTTTCCAGCGTGAACCGCTTCGGTACCTGGTCGATGCAAAGGCTCTCCTCGCCGAGCTTGTAGTCTCCCGGCGCCAGTGCCCGGCCGTCGAGCGCCACCGACACCAGCTCGATCTCCTCGCCGTCGAGCACCAGCGGCGCCTGGGCATCGATGGACTTTGGGTTTCTCGCGAGCGCCAGCGTCGCGCGCACCAGCGCGTGGTCTTCGCCGATATCGACATCGAGATCGATGGTCGAGATCAGGAACGCGGGCGGGGCGTAGTCCTTGAGATAGATGGTCCCGGGTGCGGGTTCGCGCATGGGGGAGGTGCCGGGTTCCTATTCGGAAGGCGCCAGTTTACCGGAACGGCTACCGGGCATGCGAAAAATATCTATAGGTCGCGCAATGCCGCTTCGTCACCGTAGCCCGCATCGATGAGCACCGGCCCGCGCGGAATCCCGGCGGCGAGCGCCGCCTCGATCTGCGTCCAGGCAATCTCGCCCTTGGTCGCAAAGCTAATCTCCTTGGGCACGCCCGCACGCTTGCAGCGCCCTTTGTCTTCGGCCCACTCCTTTGGCAGATACAGCCGATAGCCCAGCGGGAGGCTGCCCGCAGCGGTGGCCAGCGACAGGCTCACCGCCACCCGGCAGTTCTCGGTCTTGCCCAACTGCCCACAGTATTGGCGCGCCACCCCGACCGAATGCTTGCCATACTTGCGAAAGCCCGTGTCATCCATAATCCAGAAACAAGGTGCATGGTGGAGAGTGGTTCAGCGGGAGTTGATGCCCAAGCTGAGATCGGAGATTGGGCCGCTGACGTTGAAGCTGGAGAGGGTGATCCACACGCTGGAATGGGTGCGGATTGAAGAATTTGTCGAATCGAGCTGGTGTGGTGTGGGCCGGCCAGCACATGATCGGGGCGCTCTGGCGAGCGTGTTCGTGGCCAAAGCGGTACTGGGCTTGACGACGACTACGGCGCTGATCGAACGGTTGAAGATTGATCGTGCGCTACGACGGATCTGCGGATTTTCAATGTGGAAGCGGGTGCCTGACGCATTGACTTTCTCGCGGGCATTTGACGAATTCGCGCAGGCCAAGCTGGCGGAGCGGGTGCATGAAGCGCTGGTGCAGGAACAACTCGGCGAGTCGCTGATCGGCCACATCAGCCGGGACGGCACGACGATCGAGGCGCGAGAGAGGCCGGCGCGCGAGGAGAAGACCAAACCGGCTGCCCCGGCGAAGTGCGGCCGTCCGCGTAAGGACGAGGTGCGTGAGCCAAAGCTCAAGGTGATTGCGCGACAACTGGGCCAGAGCCTGGCCGAGATGCTGGCCGCACTGCCGAGGGCATGCGATCGTGGCACGAAGTGCAACGCGCAAGGTTATAAGATTGGCTGGAACGGCTACAAGCTGCACATTGACACGACCGACTGCGGGGTAGTGGTGAGCGCACTGCTCACCAGCGCCTCGGTGCATGACAGTCAGACGGCGATTCCCTTGGCTCTGACGAGCGCGGGCCGGGTGACGAACTGCTATGACCTGATGGAGGCGGCCTATTACAGCGAGGAGATTCGGGGCCACAGCCGTAGCTTGGGGCATGTGCCGCTAATCGATCACAACCCGCGCGGCGGCGAGAAAATCGACTTCGCCCCGGCTGAAGCGCAGCGGTACAAGGAATGCAGCCAGGCCGAGCGCACGAATGCGCGGCTGAAGGATGGGCAAGTCTGGGTCAGAGGCCCCGCCAAGGTGATGAACCATCTTATGTTCGGCCTCCTGGCGCTGACGGCGGATCAGTTGATGCGGTTGCTCACGTAGCCGGTGCAAGAGGCATCGGGACGCATGTGCGGGCGCTCATCAGAAGGCAGCGCCTGGAGAGCCATCGCCGTAACGAGGGCAGAACGATGATTTGGGTCTGAGTAGACCGCAGAAATCGAGCTAATCACAAAACAATCGCCTGGAACGGCGCGCGCCACCACACGCGGCCGCGCACTCAGGGACTTTTGCAAGAATTTCAGTATAGTAGGTGTTTAATATAGACAGCCCGATGCTCACGGCGGCATAGAAGCAGCCGAGCAGGATGCCGAACACGATCGCCTCAAAGAGCAGTTGGAAGGAAAATATCCTCTGCTGGTCGTCGGTCCATGGGGTCCGGAGAGGCAAAAAAAACGGCACGGGGTCGCCGCGCCGCTTGTTCCACGATGCCTGCTTACTTGCGCGCCTGGTCGAACGGAATAATCTCGCCCGTCTTGTACCCCGCCGGCTCGATGATCACCTGCTTACCGGACTGGCGGAACTGGTCGACGTTCTTGTCTACCACGCCGCGGAACTGGACCATAACGACGCGCGACTTTGCCCACTCGCCGTCCTTTCCGTAGCGGATCCCGCCGACGATGGTCTTCATCTCGTTCTCGTGGATGTACTTGGCCAGCACCTTGTTGTCGAGGCTCTTGGTGGCCGTGATCGCCTGCTCGAGCATCTGCCCGATGGCGTACATAAACGGCGGCAGGTAGAAGCCGAGCGGATCCACCTTGGCCTCGACGGCCTTCTTCGAGTAGCGCTCGAGAAAAGCCTTCACGCCCGGGAATTCCATCGTCTTTTCAGGCGCGTAGATGCAGAAGTTGACCCACCCGTTGAGCAGCGAGCCGAGCGACTCTATCACTGGCCCGACCGCCAGGCCCGCCATGCCGCCGCCGATCAGCTTCACCGACGAGCCGACGCCGATCTCGTTCACCGCGCGCACGATGCCGACCGAATCGGGGG
>Ga0080064_1002145_pt1 | contig 35146 bp, 28 predicted proteins | sample Subgrocontami54m_FD_69260 | JGI IMG/M metagenome (GOLD analysis project Ga0080064, IMG submission 69260) | Subsurface groundwater microbial communities from S. Glens Falls, New York, USA - GMW46 contaminated, 5.4 m (SPADES assembly) (version 2) ...
GGCCCTCGTCGCCTGCATGCGCAAGCTGATCATCATCCTCAACGCCATGATGCGGGATGGCCTTCCATGGGATCCCGCGCGCACTGCCATAACCTAAGGAGTAAGACAGTTGCTCTCCACGTCGTGGAGAGGGGCTCAGCAGTGGCAGCGGGCAGCAACCGACGATGACACCGGTACCCGCGGAGCTTGCCTGGTCGCCGCTCTCAGAGTCGCCGCAGGAGGCCGGAGACAGTTCGGCACGCACCCTGGCCACGCACTACTTCGCGAGCCCCAAAAACACCCCATCGCTAAAAGTTATGTCATGCGATTTGAATCTGGCGATGTACCTGTTTCGTAATTTTTGCTTTTCCGCGAGGGCGCTGCCGCCGGCCGCGCTACGGGCAGGCGGTGACGGGTTTGGTGAACACCTGCGCCATCTTGACGAAGTCGAGGACGCTGATCTTGTTGTCGCCGTCCTGGTTGAGGCGCTGAATTCCTGTGTCGAGCCCGATCGTGGGATCGGGCGTGAAGGTCTGGGCGAACTTCTGTGCCACCTTGACGAAGTCGAGGATCGAGACGGCTCCGTCGCCATCAACGTCGGCGCGCATGATGGGACAGTACTTCGTCGGGTCTTTGCCAAGCGCGATGTGCTGCGCGTTGGTGTAGCCGTCACCCGAGATGTTGTTGTCGCAGGCGTCGCCGAGGGCGTCCTGGCCAGGGCGGTTCAGAGCTATGTTGACTGCGTCGGTGTTCTTCTGATCCGGGTTGAAGACGAGTGGGCAATTGTCAACGGGATTCAAGACATTGTCGCAGTCAGTGTCCCTCTGGTCGGAAGTGCCGCTCGTACCAGTCCCTGAGACGGCGACCTGACTCCCAGCTCCCTCTTCCACTATCCAGCCGCCCATCAGTCCATCCTTGGCGAGGACCGTGCCATCGTTCTGGATAGCTCCGATCCATGTGCCGCCCACGGCTGCCGAACAAATGCCGCCGCCGAGCGTTATCCAACCCCCGTAGGTGCCCGTCTTGCCGATCAGAGTGTGGTCGTTCTGAACGGCGATAATGAGTCCACCGCCCAGCGACATCGACTTGATCCCGCCCCCGAGCGTAACCCAACCACCAGCGATCCCGTCCTTAGCAAGGAGCGTACCGTCGTCGAGCAGCACACCGATGCGATCGCCGTCGAGACCGATAGCTTGCGCTCCGCCGACTTCCGTTACCCAGCCACCGTATACTCCATCCTTCGCGAAGACTGTCCCGTCTTTCTGTAGGACGGCGATTCGGTTACCGGACAGCGCGATCGCATCCATGCCCCCAGCCTCTGTAACCCAGCCTCCATAGAGGCCATCCTTCACGAGTGCATCTCCGTTGTCTTTGACGAGCCCTATCCGATCACCTGACAACGCCACGCCTGCGGCCGTTCCCTCAAGGAGCACCCAGCCACCACCGATGCCGTCCTTACCGTACATCTGGCCGCCCAAACCAGCCATCACAAAACGATTGCCGTCGACCGCAATCGACTTGCCACCACCCGCCAGAGTCACCCATCCAGCGTCGAGTGCGCCCTGCTTGGCTATGAAGTCGCCATTCGACTTAAGCAACGCTAGGACCGGCGGCGGTGGCGTGGGTGGTGGCGGGGGTGTTGGCGGCGGGTCGTTTCGCGTCAGCGTCGTGCCACACCATTCGCCGCAACCAGCGGTGGGCGTACTCGGCGACGGGAACTGAAATACTCCGTCGACGATTGGTCGCGGGCTCCCCGAGCAACCTGCGAATCCAGAGTCGCACCATTGAACGTGCACATGATTGATTCCACCGGGCTGGCCAGTGTATACACTGCCGATCGCCTGACCTTGCGACACCGCTTGACCTTGGGAGACGCTCGCGCAGACGCCCGGGGAGCTGTAGTTCAAGTGGACGTAGAGGAACTGGGAACCGTCGTCCCCTGTAAGAACGACGCGGCAGCCCATCCCGTAAAAGTCCCCTGTCTTCGTTATCGTGCCGCTGAAGACCGCCAAGATGGTCTCATTACCGGAGTCACATCCACCACAGTTTGCTCGAACAAGATCAAGACCGTATGCATCAGGGCCACCTGGTTGATGGCTCGAACAGGGATTGCCTGATGCATCGCTGCAGTTGTAGCCACGCTGCACCCGCCAAGTTTGACCACCACTGAAAGGGTACGCGAGAGACTCGCGCGCTTGTATCCGCGGCGTTGTCCCTATCACGGTAAGGAGTGAAAGCACAGCAAGCAGCCCGACTATCGCCAACGGCAGTCGCTTTGTACGGCACAGGGCTGCACGAATCATCGCTCACCTTCCCTTACCGCTCCAGCGAGCGAGCAGTAGCTTGCCGCGATTGTACGCCACCAACCAGCACGCCGTAAATAGAAATTGCAGTACGTTGTGTACCGCATTTCTCCCCCGTCCTCCTTCGTGCTCCCAGCGAGCAGTCGGCTTCGCAGATCGCCTACGCTCACGACCCCACCCACGCCAGCCACGGCATGGCCCAGCCGAACAGCACGACGAAGAGCAGCGCGCCCACGACGCGAACGAGATCCTCGAAGCGGCCGGGTTCTCCTCGTCGCCGACGCTCTTCCCGCGGCCACGCTACCAGGCGCTGGCTCGTACTTGCGATCTCCAACCCGAGCACGGTTCAAGCGACGATGTCGGCACGGATCAAACCGACGCGCCACCGCTATGGACACGCGCTCACGTGCCGTGCGTACACCTGCGCCATCCTGACGAAATCGAGGACGCTGATCTTGTTGTCGCCATCCTGGTTGTAGCGCGGCGGCGCCGGCGGGATGGATTGGGCAAAGTACTGCGCCACCCTTACGAAGTCGAGGATGGAGACGGCACCGTCGCCGTCGACGTCGGCACGCATGATGTTGCAGTAGACCGCGGGGTTCTTCCCCAGGCGGGTCTCCTGGATGTCCGTGTAGCCGTCGCCGTCCGTGTCGGGTGAGACGTTCACGACCAGCTGCCCGGTCGCCGCGAGCTGCCCGCCGATCTGGAAGTAGTAGCGCATGCCCGGACTCGCGGTGAAACTGACGAGGGATCCCGGCCCGCTGGCCTTGCATCCGACCAGCGTCAGGATGCCCGGCGGCGAAACGCCCTGGCTATAGACCGCCACCGCCGTGTTGAACGTACTGCCCACGGTGTCGACGCTCGTCGTGTTGGGCGCCGCCGGCGAAGGCGGCGCGGTGTACTCGTACCACACCGTCGCACCCATGTTCCCGCATGGCAGAAGTTCGCCAGGGGCAGTCGTGGCCCCCGCGGTGCTGCGCGCATCGGAGAACGGGAGGCCGCCGATCGACACGGCATGGTCGAAGCAGTCGGGGTTTGCCGGCCGAAGCGTGATGTTGATGTTCGTGACGGTACCACCGCTGACCACGGGGACGGGCGTCGCTGACAGATACTCACAGGTGCCGCTGTAGAACCATATGGGGTACGGCGTGCATGGTGGTCCGGCCGGTGGCGGTGATGACGGTGGGGACGCCGGAGGGCAGCCTGAAACCGAGGCTCCCACGACATCACCGCCGGGCGCGAGACTGGTCAAGAGGTATGTCCCGTCCGCGGCGGACGTCGCCCAGCCGCCGCCGCCGGCGCCATGGTTACGATCGGCGGTAACCCACGCACCAGCGACTGGCGTGCCGAGCGCGTTGATCACCTTGCCGCTGATCGTGCCGCCGAGCGAGAGCGCGAAGTTGATGCCGGGCGTCGTGTTGCCACTGGTGGTGGCGACCGGTGTTGCCGAACTGTAGTCGTAGGTGTCGTTGTAGTACTTCGAGGCGTAGCCGACACACGGCGGGCTGATAGCACCCGCCGGGCAATACGACCCGGGCGCCTGCACACGGTAGCTGCCAGCCGGCAAGCCGGTGATGGTGTACGTGCCGTCCGCGGCGGTGTTCGCACTTCCGCTGCCGCAGCACCCCATCCGGCTGGCGGAGACCCCCGCCCCGGCGATCGGCGTGCCGAGGGCGTTCGTCACCGTACCGCTGATACGCGCGCCCAGAACCAGCGCGAAGTTGATGTTCGGCGTCGTGACGCCGCTCGTTGCTGTCACCAGCGTCGCCGCGCTGTAGTCGGACGCGCCGTTGTAGTACTGCGACACGTAGTCCACGCACGGCGGGCTGCTGGCACCTCCCAGACAGTACGGCCCGTACGCGTGCACGCGGTAGCTTCCTGCCGGCAGCCCGGTGATCGTGTACGTGCCGTCCGTGGCGCTCATTGCGCCGCCTCCGCCGCAGCAGGTGTCGCGGTTGGCGGTGACCCACTCCCCGGCGACCGGCGTGCCGAGGGCGTTCGTCACCGTACCGGCGATGCGCCCGCCCAACACGAGTGCGAAGTTGATGTTCGGCGTCGTGACGCCGCTCGTGGCTGTCACCAGGGTCGCCGCGTTGTAGTCGGACGCGCCGTTGAAGTACTGCGGCACGTAGTCCACGCACGGCGGGCTGGTGGCCCCCCCCGGGCAAGACGGCGTGGACGCCTGCACCCGGTAGCTGCCCGCAAACAGACCGGTGATCGTGTACGTGCCGTCCGCGCCGCTCGTCGCGCCGCTCCCGCCGCAGCAGGTGTCGCGACTGGCGGAGACCCACGACCCGGCGATCGGCGTGCCGAGCGCGTTCGTCACCGTACCGCTGATACGCGCACCCAAGCCAAGCGCGAAGTTGATGCCGGGCGTGGTGACGCCGCTCGTCGCCGGCACCAACGTCGCGCTGCCGTAATTTGACGCGCCGTTGTAGTACTGCGACACGTAGTCCACGCACGGCGGGCTGCTGGCACCTGCCGGGCAGTACGGCCCGGACGCCTGCATCCGGTAGCTGCCTGCCAGCAAACTGGTGATCGTGTACGTGCCGTCCGCGGCGCTCATCGCGCTGCCCCCGCCGCAGCAGGTGTCGCGGTTGGCTGAGACCCACGACCCGGCGATCGGCGTGCCGAGAGCATTCGTCACCTTGCCAGCGATGCGCCCACCCAACGCGAGCGCGAAGTTGATGTTCGGCGTGGTGGCGCCGCTCGTCGCTGTCACCAGCGTGGCTGCGCTGAAGTCGTACGTGCCGTTGTAGTAGGTGGGCGCGTAGCCCGATGCCGACGCCCGCACGCCGTAGCTGCCCGGCGCGACATCAGCGATGGTGTACGTGCCGTTCGCTGCGGACGTGGCATCGCCGCAGTAGCCCGTGATGAACGGACGACACGCCAACAAGCTCGCCCCGGCGATGGGTGTCCCGAGCGCGTTCGTCACAGTGCCGGTGATGTTGGCGCCCCGCGCGAGCGCGAAGTTGATACCGGACGTTGTGCTACCGCTCGTTACGGTTACGCGCGTCGCGAGATCAAAGTTGTACGTACCGTTGTACAACGTCGGCGCGTAGCCCGACGCGAAGACCGGCACGACGTAGCTACCGGGAGCGAGACCGCTGATGACGTACGTGCCGTTCGCGGCCGTCACCGCGCTTCCGGCATAGCAACACGCATAGACGTTGGCGCCGGCGATGGGCGTGCCGAGGGCGTTCGTCACCGTGCCGGCGATGCTGCCCGTGGCCACCAGTACGGCCGCGCCCGCTCCGCCCGGCGCCGGTGTCGCGATCAGTAGCGGATTCGGCGGGGTCGGGATGGGCGTCCTGGTGGTCGCGCCCGCGTTCCGAGGATCCGCCGGAAACCACGGTGTGGCTGTGCCGAGGTCCATGGCGGGCGCCGTGGGTATCGTCGGCGCGGCCGGAACAGCGCCCGTCGGCGTCGCGGTAGCCGGCAGAGGAGTCGGCGTTGACGTCGCGGTCGCCACGACGCCGTTCACCAGAGCGCCCGTGGCCGCCGCGCCGCGCGCATCTGCCAGACCCGCAGCCGACGAATGACCAGGCGCGGACCCGGCGCGGACCGGAACCGCGCTGCCCGTTGTCAGCAGCGAGAACTCGACAACCGCGATCGACAGCAGCACCGCCACGGCCAGCCAGGTTATCCGGTTCATATGCTTGGACCTCGAGCACTGCACGCATCGACGTGCCGGAAGGGCGATCGTGCGCGCCGAGCAGACCCCGTCGTGATCTGTGTCGCCATGCTACGTCCGAGCCGAGCGTTTGTGCAATAGACGCTCATGGATTGTTCCTGAGCCCATGGTTGCCACTCCGGGGTAGCTGCTCCGACACGCGCGGGCGGAAGCAGCTGCCCGGTACATACGCCGGTCAGCGCGGCCGGCGTCTCCTGCGCACCGCGGTCGCGCCAATTCCGGCGAGCCCGGCTCCGGCGACCGCCATCGCCGCCACCGCGGCGCCGATGTTCATGCCCCCGCCGGGACCCGAACCCGTGTCCGGCACGCGTATCGTGCCGAGCACCGCCCGCACGCGGGTCGCCGTCGGCTGCGGCGGGGCCAGCGTCGGCTGGACGACAGCCGTCGCGGTCGGCGGCGCCGCGGTCGGCGGCGCCGGCGTGTGCGTCTTCAGCGGCTGCGCGGTCGTAGCCGTCGCCGTTGGAGTCGCCGTCGACGTTGCGGTGGGCGTGAACGTGGGTGGCTCCGGCGGCTTCGGGATACTCACGAAGTTGAAGACGGCGTCTTCCCCTTGCGGAGGCACGTCGAGGCCAAAGAGCTTGACCTGCCAATCACCGGCTTCCGGATTCGTGATCGCGTAAGACTCGAACGTGGCGCCGAGGTCATGTACGACGTCGGAGGCGGATGTGTTGCGGTCGATCACCCTTCCCGACGGGCTCACGAGCGACATCGCGATATCACTCCCGGACCAGCTGCTGGAGAATGTGACCTGCGCTTGGCTCGCGGGGACGCTCACCGCAAACTGGTTCGTCTGCTTTGGTTGGACATTCTTGGCCGTGCACGGCCCCGGCGTGGTGCGGGCGATGAGCCCGCGAACGCGCTGGAACTCGCACACGAAGTCGGAAGTCGGCGCCTTCTTGAATGCACCCCCCGTGTCGGCTGCGATTTTCGTCAGAAACGCCTCGTCGGCGCTGCCGAACCCAAACGTAAAGATGGGCCAACCGTTGTCCTTGAAGCACTGCTGAGGGTTCCCGAACGGCCCCTGGTTGTGCTCGCCATCCGTCAGCAAGATCGCGCCCCTCCTCGCGGCTGAGCCGTGGGCTTTCAGTTCCGCGCACGCCTGATCGATGCCGTCCCTGATGTTCGTGCTGCCGTTTGAGCCGATCGTGTTGATGGCGGCGACGAGTTGTTGCTTCTCGCCCGGAAGGGGGCTGAGGCCGCGCGCGAGGCGCGCGGTGGTCGCGAAATCGACTACGGCGACGCGATCCCCGGGCAGTGAAGCAGTGAGATACGCTTTTGCGGCATCGAGGCGCTTGTTGGCCGGGTCGTTCCAGGACATGCTGCCGGAGCTGTCGATGATGAGGGCGACGTCGAGCTGCGGCGTCGCAGCCGGGCCAGGACAAGCATCATTTGATGCAATCGCTTGATTAGCCCCCTTGACTCCACCTGCCGCCGTGCGCGTGGTGCGCCCGGGACGCGTCATACTTCCACCGTACTCAGTCCCAGATGAATGAGCTGTCCACCCACAGAGCTGGTATGGCGCGTCATTCTCGATCAGCGCTGTCTGACCATCCTGCTCGATCCAAAAGTGCAGGTGCGCGCCGGTCGAGAACCCGCCCTCACAGGATGGCTTCCCGAGCAGAGTTCCCCTCGTCACATGTTTCTTCGTCGTCGTATTGACGAGGAAGGATCCAGCGGCAATGTGATAATAACCCGACACCCACCCCCCTCCGTGATCGATGCGAATTCGATTGTTAGCGGCCTCGATTACGTCTCCCTCAAGAACGGCTACGACGTATGCGTCCGCTGGTACGCTGCTACACCCCGCACCCGATGGTGCGAAATCCAGGGCGCTACACCGGAGGGCCGCCATTGAGCACGGTGGAAGGTTGTCGAAGTTCGGCCCACCGCAGCCAGAGACATCGTAGGCGGGGATACAAACGTACGGCTCTCGGTGCGGACCCGCTGTGAGGTACCAAGTCTGCCCGTCGGACCAAGGCAGCCCGAAGGCCGGTGCTGCTGAGCTAGCGTTGGCGGTGTCGACGTTCCTGCCCGAGGGCGACGACAAGACGACACCGAGCAGCAACGCCGCAATGATGGCAATTCCTAACGTTACCCATCGAATAACAAACAGTCCCCCTCCGCCGTTGGCGTGGCGCGCCGGCGTTCCAGCGGACAGCCGCTCTTGCTGCCTTCGCCACGCGTGCTGCCGCTCCGTGCTCGTGGCATCGCCGCCTGATCGAAACATGCTCTCCCTCCTCGAACTAACGCAAACCTCTATCGCTGCCGCGATTGTGCGCCTCGGCCACCGCCGTGAACAGCGCGATCGCCTATCGTCCGCCTATCGCTTAGGCGCGGAACCCGGTGCCGCGCGCACAGCTCGCGCGACAGCCATGCGTCTCATGACGTAGCCGCTCCTGGCGGGAGGTAGCGGGCACTCCGGCCCGGAACCTGCGCGATCTCGGCGCTGTTGCGGGGGATTCCGAGACCCCTTGTACACCCGGCTTGTACGATCTGTCAACAGAAAATCGGGTACTTTTTGTACCCGATTTCGCACATTCTGGCCGTGCCTGCGCCGTACAGGCACCCGTCGACGCACGATTTGCATCTCGCGAAGCCGCGCAGGCGCCGCGGAGCGCTTTGGTGGGATGTCAAGGGAACATGCGGTGCGACGCGCACGGCAGGTGGCGCCGGCGGCGACCCGCGCCGCCCATCAGACGCGCCGCCGGGCGCGGAGGAATCGGCGCGGCGCGCTTGCCCGCATGGCCACCCGGCGCTAGATTGGCGGCATCGTCGTCAGGCGCGGCCTATGGCCTCAGTGAGCGCCGGCGGCTCCCTGCGGGCCGTGGGCTGCGATCGGCCGATAACGTTAGTTCCGGAGGTATGCCATGGGGCGGCCCGTCCTGCACACGCGACTCTGCGACATCCTTGATATCGAGTACCCGATCATCCTCGCCGGCATGGGCGGCGTGTCGACGGCGGAGCTGGTCGCGGCGGTGTCCGAGGCCGGCGGGCTTGGCATCGTCGGCGCGGCGTCGATGCCGGCGGAGGAGATCGAGCGGCAGGTGCGGCGCATCCGCGACCTGACGTCGAAGCCGTTCGGCGTCGACGTGCTGCTGCCGTCGGGCGTGTCGGCGCCGCGGGATCCTAACCACAGAGGCACAGAGGCACAGAGTAAAGACGGTAAAGGGGAAGGCGCCGGGGCTGGTGATCGACCGAAGCGGCCGCGGGATTATCTGCCGGCGGCGTACAACACGTTCATCGACAACGCGGAGCACGAGTTCGGGTTGCCGGCGAAGGGTGAGGACTCGGAGTGGACCGCCGGCATGAGCCGGCTCGGCTCGGGCGACTTCTCGAAGCGGCAGGTGGAGGCGATCCTCGATCTGAAGGTGCCTGTGTTCGCCGCCGGGCTGGGCAATCCGGCGCCCTGGGTGGAGCGATTCCACGCGCAGGGCGCCAAGGTGATCGGCCTCGTCGGCAACGTGAAGAACGCGCGGCGCATCGCCGATGGCGGTACGGACGTTGTGGTCGCGCAGGGCACCGAGGCCGGTGGGCACACGGGGCGCATCGGCACGATGGCGCTGGTGCCGCAGGTGATCGACGCGGTGGCGCCGACGGCGGTCTGCGCGGCGGGCGGCATCGGCGACGGGCGCGGCATCGCTAGCGCGCTGGCGATGGGATGCGACGGCGTCTGGATCGGCACGGCGTTCCTCGTCTCGCGCGAGGCGACGTGGCCGGACGTGCTCAAGGAGCGCATCCTTGCCGCGACGGAAGAGGACACGCGCGTGACGCGGCTGTACAGCGGCAAGACGATGCGCAACATCAACAACCCGCTGATCGAGTACTGGGAGTCGCAGAAGCTGGACGCGCTGCCGATGGGCATGCAGGGCATCGTGTCGGGCGAGATCATGTCGGGCGCGCGGCAGGCGAACAAGCTCGAGCTGCTGATGAACCCGGCGGGCCAGATCTCCGGCATGCTGCACGAATCGCGGCCGGCGAAGGACATCTTCGCCGACATGGTGCGCGAGGCGGCGGAGATCATCGCGGAGGGGCTGCCGCGGCGGGTGAAGGCTTCGGTGTAAGATAGACGCTATGGAATACGTCATCGTCATCCACACCGCGGAAGAGGGTGGGTACTGGGCCGAGTTTCCAGCACTGCCTGGCTGTTTTACACAGGGTGAGACGATCGAGGAAGTGCTCGAAGATGCGCCGCTCGCCGCGCAGTCGCATATCGAGGCGCTGCGCGAATTTGGTCAGCCAATCCCGGACGAACACCTGTTGGTCGCCACGATCCAGATCCCAACGCCGTCGGCGGCTTGATCTACATTGCCCGAACTGAGAGACATTCGCCCCGCCGACGCGATACGCGCGTTTGAGCGCGCTGGCGGCGAACGGAGGCAAGGTAAGGGTTCGCACGCGAACGTGAAGATGCCAAACGGCTACGTCGTCACGATCCCCACCAGCAAGAGTCCCGTCAGGATCGGAGTCTTGTTGACCGCGATCAAGGGAGCTGGTCTTACGCCGGACGCGTTCGTGAGCCTGCTGAGGTAACTGTGACCGAATCCGCCCTCGACGATATCCGTGTGCTCGATCTCGCCGGCGAGACGGGCGTCTACGCCACGAAGCTGCTGGCCGATCTGGGCGCCGACGTGATCCGCATCGAACCGCCAGACGGCGATCCGATGCGCGACATCGGCCCGTTCTGGCACGACGAGCGCGCGGCGGACCGCAGCCTGTCGTTCTTCAACCTCAACACGAACAAGCGCAGCATCACACTCGACTTCACGAAGCCGGACGGGCGCGCGCTGTTCGAGAAGCTCGTCGCGAGCGCCGACGTGGTCGTCGAGACGTTCGAGCCGGGCTACCTCGACTCGCTGGGGCTGGGCTACGCCGGGCTCTGCGCGATCAAGCCCGACATCATTCTCACATCGATCACCGGGTTCGGGCAGACGGGGCCGCATGCGCACTACAACTGGTCGGACATCGTCGGTGTGGCGATGGGCGGCATGATGAACCTCGCCGGCGAGAAGGAAGACCCGCCGAACCGGCCGTACGGAAATCAGGGCTACGTGTGCGCCGGCATCGACGGCGCCGCCGGCACGATGATGGCGCTGGTGCATCGCGACAACACTCACCACGGCGAGCAGGCCGGCGAGGGCCAGCAGGTCGACGTGTCGATGCAGGAGACACTCTCCATCAACATGGAGACGGCGATGATGACGTACGACATGAACCAGCGCGTGGCGACACGTACGGGCGCGCGCGGCATCATCCCGATCGACATCCCCGGCATCGGCATCTACGAGACGAAGGACGGGCAGATCTTCTCGTACCTGGGTACGCCGGGCGGCGCGCCGTGGACGGTGATGCTCGACTGGATGAATCGCGAGGGGCTGGCGGAAGACCTCAACGAAGAGCCGAACCTCTCGATGATCAAGGGGCTCAACCTGCGCTTCCTGACCGGACTCGTGCAGGAGCCCGACAAGCTGGCCGAGCGGATCAAGGTGCTGGGGCACATGTACGAGGTGTACAAGCGCTTCTGCGCCAGCATGAGCAAGTGGACGCTGTACGAAGAGGCGCAGAAGCAGCGATTGATGATCGGCATCGTCTCGACGCCGGAGGACCTGGCGAAGAATCCGCAGCTCGCGCACCGGGACTGGTACCAGGATGTGCGGCACGATCATCTCGACGCCAGCGTGCGCTACGCCGGGCCGCCGTACCGGCTGTCGGAGACGCCGTGGTCGCTGCGGCGGCGCCCGCCGCTGCCGGGCGAGCACAACGTGGAGGTGTTCGGCGAGCTGGGGTTGTCGGCCGCCGATCTCGCGCGTTTCCACACGCAAGGAGTCGTCTAGCATGAGCAACACCAGAACAAGTTGCGACCTCAATCCAACCGAACCTCTGTGCCTCTGTGGTGAACCAATGAGCAAGCTGCCACTCGACGGGATCAAGGTCGCGGATTTCTCCTGGTTTGGCGCGGGGCCGATCTGCGCGGAGAACCTCGGGCGGTTCGGTGCGACCGTGGTGCGCGTCGAGTCGGAGGCGCACCTGGACGGGCTGCGCGGCGTCATGCCGTTCGCGACGGGCAAAACGGGGTACAACGTCAGCGGCTACTTCAACAACTACAACGCGGGCAAGCTCGACCTGACACTCAACCTCAACAACGAGCTGGCGATGACGCTCGCGCGGAAGCTGATCGCGTGGTGCGACATCTTCATCACCAACCAGACGAACCGCATGGTCGAGCGCTGGGGCTTCACGTATGACGAGCTCACGAAGCTCAACCCGGCGATCATCGCCGCGTACCAGCCGATGCAGGGGTTCGACGGCCCGCACAAGGACTTCTTCGGGTTCGGCGCGGTGCTGAACGCGATCACCGGCTACAACCACCTCAGCGGGTTCCCGAACCGGCCGCCGATGGGCCTGGGCACGAACTACCCCGACTACGTGATCAACCCCGGCCACACGCTGATCGCGATCCTCGCGGCGCTGCGCTATCGCAAGCGCACGGGCAAGGGCCAGCGCATCGAGCTGGCGCAGCTCGAATCGTCGATCGCGCCGCTGGCGCCAGCGGTGATGGACTACGCGTCGAACGGCCGCGTGCAAACGCGCAAGGGCAACCGCATCTCCTACGCGTCGCCGCACGGCGCCTTCCGCTGCAGGGACGGCGCGTGGGACGGCAAGCCGGAAGACCGCTGGATCGCGTTCGGCGTGTTCGAAGACGCGCAGTGGCGCGGCCTGATCGATGCGATGGGAGCGCTCCGCCCCGGCGGACAGGCCTCGTGGGCGAGCGACGCGAAGTTCGCGACGCTGGACGCGCGCAAGCAGCACGAGGACGAGCTGGACGCACACGTCACGGAGTGGACGCGCGAGCACGCCGCCGAAGAGCTGATGGCGCTGCTGCAGTCGAGGGGCGTGCCGGCGGGAGTCGTGCAGAACGCTCGCGACATCCTCGACGCCGACGAGCACGTGAAAGCGCGCGGCTACTACCAGTACCTCGATCACCCGGAGACGGGACGCTCGGCGTACGACGGCGCGCCGTTCGTCCTGACGAAGACACCCGGCACGCTCCGATCACCGGCGCCGTTGCTGGGCCAGGACAACGAGTACGTGTGCAAAGAGATCCTCGGCCTCAGCGACGACGAGATCGCGGAGGCGCTGGTCGAGCAGGCGCTGTATTAGGTTGTAGGTGGTGGGTCGTAGGTTGTAGGGGCACGCGGTGGCGTGCCCTCGTCGCTATCTACAAGGAGATCAATATGCCGGCATCGTTGACGAAGGAAGAAGCGCACGCGTACCTCGACTCGCGGCCGGGGTGGATCATTCTCACCACGATCGGGCGGGACGGGATGCCGCACACGGTGCCGATCGGATACTTCCGGTTGGGCGATGACGTGTACGTCGGCTGCCGGGCGGGCACGCAGAAAGTCAAGAACGTCGAACGCAACCCGAACGTCAGCCTGCTCGTGCAAAGCGGCGGCAGCATGCAAGACATCAAGGGGCTGATGATCCAGGGGACGGCGACCGTGTTCACCGATCCGGCGGACACGCTGCGGCTGGGCCGCGAAGCCGCGAAGCTGCGCGGCGCGCCCGAGGCGCAACTACCGACCGAACCGCGGCCGGGATCGGCGTACATCCGCGTCGTGCCGAAGCGGATGATCTCGTGGGACTACTCGCGGCAGGGGTAGTTGCAACAGCATCATGAAGCAGGCCGGGCTCAAGTAGGAGCGTACGGGAATGAAATACTTCGTCGTATTCGAGAAGGCCGAGGACAACTACGCGGCGTACGTTCCGGACCTACCGGGCTGCGTGGCCGTCGGCGACACGCCCGAGGAAGTGGAGCGCGAAATCCGGGAAGCGATCGAGTTCCATCTCGAAGGCATGCGCGAAGAGCAGCTGGCGATTCCGGATCCTTCGTCATGGGCGAAGTCGATCGACGTACAGGTGACTTCTCGGGCGGGCAACAAGCAATCGGCGTGACCCGCATCGACGCTGAGATCCTGCAGCGGAGGGACTGACACCACAGGCACGACGAGCCGATTCTACGCCACCGACGAACGCAGCCCGATTGGCGTACATCCGCATTCACCCGAAGGAGCGTTGATGCAATACGTCGTGGTGATAGAAAAGTCGGACAACGGCTACTCCGCATATGTCCCGGATCTCCCGGGTTGCGTCGTGGCTGCAGCGACGAAGGGTGAGACCGAGAAGCTCATCCGCGATGCGATTCAGCTTCATCTTGAAGCGATGCGCGACGATGACGAAGCGATCCCCGAACCAACGTCGTCCACTGTGTTCGTGGAAGCATGACCGCCTACGCCACCGACGAGCGCAACCCGTGCTGGCGGACGTCTTCTTCGCCGAGCAGCGTCGCGAGGTCGCTGCCGTCGGCGGGGTACTCCGCCAGCGACACGTGCAGGCCTTCGACGAGGCTGGTCAGGCGCTGGACGACGGTTGCCGCGGCGATCCGATCGGTATTTGGCAGGCAGAGCGCCAGCACCTCCCCGAGATCGCCGGCGTAGTCGGCCTCCCGCAGCCATTGCTTCATCGTAACGCGCACGGCATCGAGCGCCTGGCGCTGTCCCGAGGCGACCATGATCACCGAGAACGGCTGCCGGTAGCGCTTCGCGCGGGCGATCTCCTCGTCGACGCGGAGCCGGAAGTACCACTCTGTGTGCAGGCCCGTCTCGCGGTCGAAGGTCGCGCGGCGGTGGTCGTTCGCGACGAGCTTGAGGCGGTTTGGCAGGCCATGCGCGCGCGTGATCGTGCCGCCAAGGGCCGCCGCCCCAACACGCCACGACATCGCCGCCACGGATCCGATCGCGACGAACTGCAGGATGAACCGCGTCGACGCCGGCTCGACGTGATCCGCGATGACGATGGCCAGCGAGCCGAGCAGCAGGCCAGGAGCGAGCGCCAGCAGGAGCCGCGAGTTGAGCTTGCCGGTCATTGGGCAGGCCTATCGAACTTCAGGCACATCACAAACTTGCCGGCGAGCGCGAGCGGCAGTGCCGCCGGGCACTGCGCCGTGTCCGAGGGCGATTCCGCCGGCGCGACCAGCACGACGCGGGCGCCATCAGAGACGAACCAGTACGGCAGCGCGCCGTCGGCGAAGCGTACGGCCGCGCCCTCGGATGCCAGTACGCAGCCCGGGTCTGACGGCGTTGCGCAGATGGCCGTGATCCCATTCCTCGTCGCGGGGAACTTGCCGTTCTGCCGGCGGTAGGCGAGAAATGCATCGCGGACCTTCACGAGATCGTGCAGGCGGCGCGCATCGATCGCCGCACCATCGGGTGTCGGCGTCGGTTCGGGCGTAGCCGTGGCTGCTACGATGCTCACGGTCGGCACAAACGCGGCAGCGCTGCCTTTCGAGTCTTGCTCCGCGAGCACGGCCGAGACGAAGATCACCCCGAGCAGCACGGCAAGCGGAGCCAGATATCGCGGGTCGCGAAACATCTCGAACAACGTCAGTCCCCCGATAGTTATCGTCCCCATAGTGGCTGCCCTTGACGCCCGCTTGAGCCAGCGCCCAGTAAATATGGAAACCCGGATGGGCTCGATTCGGCTCGGCACAGGACGGCGGTACTCCGAAACTGGCGCAGGCCGTAGACTCGAACGGACAGCAGAACGCATCTGCATTCAGGCGTTATGTCCTGTATCCTCGGCGCCGCAACTGACAGGAGTTCCAGCATGGCCCAGATTGACGGCGGCGACCTTGTCGCGCGAATGCTGAAGGCGGAGGGGATCGATACGATCTTTACCCTCTCCGGAGGGCACGTCCAAAACATCTACGACGGTTGCATCGACGAAGGCATCCGCGTCGTCGATACGCGACACGAGCAGTCGGCCGGGCACGCCGCCGAGGGCTACGGGCGGCTGACGCGGAAGTGCGGCGTCGCCGTGGTGACCGCCGGCCCCGGTGTCACCGATGTCGTCACGGCGGTCGCGACGGCGTACCAGAACGCCAGCCCCATGCTCGTGATCGGCGGCGCGGCGCCGCTCGGCACCTCGCTGATGGGTGCGCTACAGGAGATCCCGGGGACGGTCGAGATGATGCGTCCGATCACGAAGTGGTCGGCGACGATCCCGTTCACGAAGCGCATTCCCGACTATCTGGCGCAGGCGTTTCGGGTCGCCCTGACGGGGCGCTACGGGCCCGTGTTCCTCGAGATCCCGTCCGACATCCTGTTCGGCCGTGTCGAGGAGTCGGAGGTGCCGCTGCCGACGGGGTATCGCACCGAGGGGCGCACGCAGGGCGACTTCGGCCTGATCAAGCAGGCGGCATCGCTGCTGGCGAACGCGGAGCGGCCGGCGGTGATGGGCGGAACAGGCGTGTACTGGGCGGATGCGGGATCGGCGCTGCAGGAGCTGGCGGAGAAGGTACACGCCCCGATCTTCCTCAACGACATGGGGCGCGGCACGGTGAGCCAGGAGCACCCGCAGTTCATGAGCCGCACGCGCCGCACGGCGTTCGGCGAGGCGGACGTGATCCTCTTCGCCGGCACGATGATCGACTTTCGGCTGCGCTACGGACGCAGCATCAACCCGGCGGCGAAGGTGATCTCGATCGACATCGACCCGAACGAGCTGGGGCGCAACCGGGGCGTTGACGTAGGCATCGAGGGCGATCCGAGGCACGCGTTGCAGCAGATCACGGCCGAGTTGGGCGCGCACACCGGACGGCACGATGCGTGGCTTGGCAAGCTGCGCGACGGCGAGACGAAGGTGACGGAGTTGCGCCAGAAGTGGCTGCACTCCGACGCCAATCCAATCCACCCCCTGCGCCTGTGCAACGAGATCGCGAAGTTCGTCGACGACGAGACGATCGTCGTGGGCGATGGCGGCGACATCGTCGGGCTGTCGTCGCAGGTGCTGCCGGTGAATCATCCGGGGCAGTTCATGGGGCCGGGCCCGCTCGGCACGCTGGGCGTCGGCACGGGGTTCTGCATGGCGGCGAGCGTCGTCCACCCGAACAAGAAGATCCTGATGGTGAACGGCGACGGGTCGTTCGGCCTCAACGGCTTCGATTTCGACACCTTCGTGCGCTTCGGCATGCCGGTCGTGTCGGTGATAGGCAACGACCGGCAGTGGGGGCAGATCCTCGTCGGGCAGGAGAAGATGTACGGTGAGGAGCGCGTCGTGGCGACGCGGCTGGGCGACAACGCGCGGTACGATAAGGTCGTCGAGGCGCTGGGCGGTCACGGCGAGTTCGTGACCGAACCGGGCGAGATCTTCCCGGCGATCGAGCGCGCGTTCGCATCGGGCAAGCCGGCGTGCGTGAACGTGATCATCGACCAGAAGCCGGAAGGCGTGACCGGCGGCTACGAGTTCCTCGGTTAGCCGCCGTCCATCCGGTCGATACTAAAGCAGGGATGCGGCTCGCAAAGGCTGGAGGCCCGACACTGAACGTTGGATCGACGCACGCCCGAACACGAAGCGAACCCGGCGCTGGAAGGGGATCGATCCCACCCGGCCCCTCGATCCTTCGTGCTCTTCGTGCACTTCGTGGATCGTTCCCCCTCATCCTCGTGCTCGCCGCCGCGTCGCTCCTCACGAGCGCGCGGTGCTACCCGGCCGGCTCGCGCGTGGTCATCTTCATGCAGGGGTACTACACCACGTACGACCGGAGCGGCACGCAGCCAACGATCGTCGAAGGCCAGCGGTTCAATGTCCTGAAGAACGAGTTCGCATCGAAAGGATACGCCGCCTCCGCGTTGCTGGACTTCAGCTACGCCGGCGGCAGCGTCGCCCAGGACGGCAGCTGGCACCCGAATCCCTACCCGTGCGAGTTGACCGACCGCCGCTCCGACGACAATCTCCAGCCGCTTGAAACGATGCTCCGCGACTACCGCGCGCATCACCCCAACGCGCACTTCACCCTCGTCGGGCACAGCCTCGGCGGCTACCTCGCGTTCGTCGAGGCCACGCGCGAATCGGGGCGCTCGAATGCGGCGAAACTGGGCATCGACGCCGTGGTCACACTCGACGCGCCGCTGCTCGGCGCGTCTTCCGACAAGAAGCTGGTGCTCGATATCGTCCCATGCACGAAGACGTACCTGGCCGGCGCGGAGATCGTCGAGCAGAAGCTGGACCCCGCTACCACGGAGACACGGCGAACGCAGGTGCGCGCGATGTCGGACAACGGCATCCGCCTGGCGACGTTCGGCAACTCGCTCGACTGCTTCTGGAACCCGGCCGTATGCGTGCCCGCGCTGCCCTGGATCGACGACAGCGCCACACAGGTGCTGCCCGAGGCCGCCGCATCGCGCATGTACCGCATCGAATCGGTGCCGCTGGCCAGCCACGACGCGATCCTGGCGGATGCCCGCGCCGGCGCGGCTGTCGTGGCGTTCGTCGGGGCGCCGTAGGCCACGATCCACCAAGAGCACCAAGAGCACGAAGAAATGCGAGGCCGGCCTGGCGGGTTGGCGCCCTGCCGCCGCGAGAGCTGAATTTCGTGCTACGAGAAGTCATTCCGGCGTTTTCGCAGCACGAAAAGATACGTCTACTTCCGATACCCCGCTGCCCCTCCTATACTGCCTGACATCGCGCGCTGGATTCGCGCAGAGCATCCCATTGTCTCCCGGCCGAGGTATCGACGGTGATCAATCCGCTAACCGCCCTGCTCGGGCTGTTCTCCCACGACGTGGGGATCGACCTGGGCACCGCCAACACGCTCGTCATGGTCAAGGGCCGCGGCATCGTCATCGACGAGCCGTCGGTGGTCGCGATCGACCGCCAGACGAAGAAGATCCTCGCCATCGGCGCCGAGGCCAAGCGGATGGTCGGCCGGACGCCCGCCAGCATCGTCGCGGTGCGCCCGCTGAAGGACGGCGTGATCTCCGACTTCGAAGTGACGGAGCGCATGCTCGCGTACTTCATCCGCTCGGTCCACGAGCGGTTCGGCTTCGGTATCCCGCGCCCGCGCGTCGTCGTCGGCATCCCCAGCGGTGTCACCGAAGTCGAGAAGCGCGCCGTACACGACGCGGCGCTGAACGCCGGCGCGCGCGCGGCGTTCCTGATCGAGGAGCCGATGGCGGCGGCGATCGGCGCCGGGCTGCCGATTATGGAGCCGAACGGCTGCATGATCGTGGACATCGGCGGCGGCACGACGGAGGTCGCGGTGATCGCCCTGGGTGGCGTCGTCGTCAGCACATCGATCCGCACGGCGGGAGACGAGATGGACCAGGAGATCATGGCCTACGCGCGCCAGGTGCATAACATGCTCATCGGCGAGCGCACAGCCGAGGAGATCAAGATCGAGGCCGGGTCGGCGTACCCACTCGACGAAGAAGGCACCGTCGACATCCGCGGACGCGACCTCGCGACCGGGCTGCCGAAGTCGGTCGAGGTGAGCACCGTCGAGATCCGCGACGCGCTGTCGGGCAGCATCAACGCCGTCATCGATGCGGTGCGCTCGACGATCGAAGTGACGCCGCCGGAGCTGGTGGCGGACCTGATGTACCGCGGCATCTGCCTCGCCGGCGGCGGAGCGCTGCTGCGCGGCCTCGACCGCCGCCTGGCACAGGAGACGCGGTTTCCAGTGTATGTGGCGGAGGATCCGCTGCTGTGCGTGGTCAAGGGCACGGGCGAAGTGCTCGAAGAGGCGAAGATGCTGCAGAAGGTGCAGTCGGCGCTGGCCACGCGCAAGCCGCCCCGATAGGCGGGCGGCGGGAACCACAGATTTCACAGATTTCGCAGATTGGCGTCGACGGACATCGACCCCGGTGCTCGACCAATCGTCGTCAACTCTCCGACCGTAACCCCACAACCTTCGTGCTCTTCGTGCCCTTCGTGGATCGTGCCCCGCCCGTCAGGTCTCGGGTTCGGTCGCCCGGCCCTACACCCCCCACCTTCGTGCTCTTCGTGGCCTTCGTGGATCGTGCACCGCCCATCGGGTCTCGGTTCGGTCGCCCGGCCCTACACCCCCCCACCTTCGTGCTCTTCGTGGATCGTGCTCTACGGCGAAGCGAGGAGGCGAGCGCTCGCCGTCTCGATGCGGTCGAGGATCTGCTGCGCTTCGGGCGGGCCGGCGAGGCGGGGCTGGTACTGGTCGTAGATGTGGATCGGCGTGTAGCGCGTTGATGTCAGACGTGTGCCGGTGAACGTCGCTTCCAGCACGGCGCCCTGCTGCGTTTCCAGCGACCAGTCCTGGTCGAAGACGAAATTGCCGAGCGCGTACGCGACGAACATCTTGCCGATCGTCTCGTGCGCCTGCACCCAGTGCGGGTGGTTGCCGACGATCATGTCGGCGCCGGCGGCGGCCGCGGCGCGCGCGAACTCGCGCTGGCGCGGCGATGGGTCGGCGGTGTACTCGACGCCCCAGTGCGGCACGATGATTACGACGTTGGCGACCTTCCGCGCCGCCGCGACGTCTTCGGCGATCGTCGCCGCATCGAGCGGCGCGGAGCCGGCGGTGTCGCCCCCCGCCTGGTAGTACGGCGCGATGTCGTCGTATGCCAGGAATGCGAAGTACACGCCGTGGCGCTCGATCACCTGCGGCGCGCGCGCCTCGAAGGCGTTGCGGCCCGTGCCTGCGGATTTGATGCCGGCGGCACGGAGGTTCGCATCGGTCTCGAACATCGCGCGATCGCCGCAGGAGTCGATGCCGCAGTCCTTGATGTGGTTGGCGGCATGCGAGAGCACATCGTAGCCGGCGTACCTGAATCCGGCGACAGCAGCGGCCGGCGCGGCGAGGCTGAAGGTCGGCGTGCAGCCGAACGGCGTGCCGGCGTCGGACGCCGTCGCATCGAGCGTACCGATCGTGATGTCGGCCGACGTCAGCATGTCGTGCAGCGGCTGGAACGGCAGCGTGAAGTCGCCGCCGAGCGCCATGACCTTCGCGTACGTGCAGCGCGCCGGGATCAGGTCGCCGGTGAACAGCAGCGTCGTCACGGGCTCGACCGTCGGGACGGCGATGGTGGGCGGCGCGGCCGTCGCGCTGGGCTCGGGCGATGGCGTGGGGCGGGCGGTGGCGCCGGAGCAGGCCGCAACCACGCAGGCCAACACCAAGATCGCGAGCGCGAGCGGGAGCGCTGATCTTCGCACCGCGGCAGTGTAGCGGGATGCGGGCGAGACTCCGTGACGCAGTCGTTCACTCGGAAGCCGCGCGGGCTGAAAAGCCCGCGCTACAAGATCAGTCTGGAGAAATCAGTCTCGATATATGAGGAGACTACGTCATCGAAGCCCAGCGACTTCTCTGCGAGCTTCTGCCTCAATTCGACGATGTCGTCGGCCACAGCCACCACACTGCCATCGCGCACGGCCACGAACTGATCCGGATACAGCTTCACGAACTCGGCCTGATGGTCCGCCCAACATTGGAGCTCGCGGTCGCGTTCGTAGAAGCGCTCGCGCGAGCCTTCGAGACTGGGGATCCCGGCCATGATCTGCTCCTTCGCTGCTCGTGTTCCATTATCGGCGAGCAGGGGCGCCCGATGCCAGTTCCGATTCTGAGATGGAGCGAAACTCCGACACACCTACACACCCGCGTACGAGTGCAGCCCGCTCACCCAGAGGTTCACCGCGAAGTAGGTGAACATGACGCCGACATAGCCGAGCACGAGGATCGCCGCGGAGCGCTTGCCCTTCCAGCCCTTGAGGCCGCGAGCATGCAGGTAGCCAGCGTAGATCAACCACGTGACCAGCGCCGATGTCTCCTTTGGATCCCAGGCCCAGTAGCGGCCCCAGGCGGAGTTCGCCCACCAGGCGCCGAGCGCGATGCCGAGCGCGAGCATCGGGAAGCCGACGAGCACCGACTTGTGCGCGATCTCTTCCAGCGCGCGGCCCGATGGCAGGCGCGCGAATCGGCGCTTGCCGCCCTGCACGAAGTACAGCACTGCCGCGCCGAACGACACCGAGAGCGCGCTGTACGAGAGCATCATCATGCCGACATGGATCGCGAGGATGCGGTTCGCCTGCAGCGCCGGAATGAGCGGCGTCACCTCTGGCGTGAAGTACACGAGCGAGATCGTAAACAGGGCAGCGATACCGGGCATCAGCACGGCGCCGAGCGAGCGTTGGTTGTACACGCGTTCGAAGATCACGTAGAACAGCGTCGAGCCCCAGCCGAGCGCGATCGTGTACTCGTACATATTCGCGTAGGGCGGGTGCTTCGTCGCGGCCCAGCGGAACGCGAGCGACAGCGTCAGCATCGCGAACATCAGCCACGATGCGGCGGTGGCGAACGACCCAAGGTACGGCGGCGGCTCGCTCTTCGAAGCGATCGTCATGTTGGTGCCGGCCGTCGTCTCGGCGGCGCGATACGAGACGCGCGGCCAGAGCGGCAGCGCGATGTACGCCCCCGCGGCGACGAGCGCGAGCACGTACGAGGCGATGAACGAGTTGTAGGCCAGGGATACCAACAGTTTCCCTTTCGTCGCTTCGGCGACTCCTCGAGCGGCGGGCGGGTTCGCTAGCAGGGTGCCGAAGGACCACCCTTGTTCTCGTGGCACCGGCTTTCAGCCCGCGTTCGCAGATGCAGATCGCCGCCCCGTTTTGACTTCCAAACGCCGTCCGGTAACTTTTTCAGCACCCTGCTAGCGCTTCTTCCTGGATTCCGGCGTGCCCGGCGCACCGGGCGGCCTCCTGAATTCTATACGCCGGAACGACTCCGAACGATCGAATCCCGTCTCGACCCGGCGCTTGCTGTCGCGGATCGCCGGGAACCAGCCCTTCATCACCTCCTCGCGGCTGCGGCCATCGATCTGGCTCGCATGGCAGACGATGGCGTCGACCTTCTTGTCAACGTACGGCCCGATATCGACGTGGAAGTCGGGCTCGTGCGAGCCGGCGAGCAGCAACTCCGCGGTCCGGTGCGGGCCGATGCCTGCCCGGCCGTGCTCGGGGTAGTAGTGCGGGTCGTGCGCGGCGGGAAACAGCGCGTCGCGGACGGCGAGGCCGATCATGCGGTGGTCGGTGTGGTTGAAGCCGGGGCGAAAGCCGTCCCACGTCAGCACGAGGTCGGGGCGAAGTTCGCGGATCAGCTTGACGACCATGCCTCGCAGCTCGTGGTCGGCGGTGAGGAAGCCATCGGGCAGACCCCAGAAGACGCAGCGCTTGACGCCGAGCACCTTCGCCGCCGCGCGCGTCTCGGCCTCGCGCATCGCGGCGAGCTCCTGCGGGCGCAGGTTGATGTCGCGCGTGCCCTTGTCGCCGCTCGTCGCGACGCAGAGCGTGACCTCCATGCCGATGTCGCAAAGCTTGGCCATCGTGCCGCCGGCGAGGAACTCGGCGTCGTCCGGGTGCGCGGTGATGATGAGCGCGCGTTCGTACGTCGCCCACTTCTCGTCGACGGTGGGCTCTTTGGGTTTTGCTGCGGGCTTGGGTTTTCGGGTGGGGGTGCGTATCGCCATGGTGTGCCTCCGGTGGGGACAGTGTACGCATCGGCGCGCTCTGGATCACCCGGGCCAGGACTGGCTTAGTTCGCGAGGCGACGCACGGCGTCCCATGTCCCGTCGTCCAAATATTCGAGAGGCCGCGCCGTTCCTTCGACAAGCCTGACCCAATCAACATCGGAAAGGCGAAGTGCGACGAGCCACTGAGCAAGGAACTCACGCAGAACCGGCTCCTGTTCCGGAAATCCCCATCTGACGACCTGCATCGCGAGATTCGTGATTCGGCGGGCGCAGTATATTGCGCGGTCGTTGGGATCGTCGGACGAGTCCAGGTGTTCCCCAACGAATTCGGCGACCGGCGCCCAGAATGTCTCGACATTGGTCTGATTCGACAGGTAACGCTCGATCCGTTCTGCAAGCCATTCTCGGAGCAGCTGCGTGTCCATTGCCGGATGGTATCAATGAGAGCGTTCAGACACATTCCCATGCCGCAATGTCCGCGTGCCGCCCGGCGTTGCCGGACTCACAGCCGGGGGCGGCTGTGATCCGAGTTTCGCGGCTAGCCTCAACCAGTGTGCTGGTGCGCCGCGCCACCCCACCCCGCGCGGGCTGGAAAGCCCGCGCCACGGTGGTGGCAGGGAGGACGTGCGCGTACGCGATCTGCGTGCTGGGCTGGAAGGTTGGCCTGCGTCGACAGCTCAGTGGCAAAGCACGGATCACAGCCGCCCCGGCTGTGCGTCCGGCAACGGCGGGGTCGGCGCACGGCGGGCGGACAGGGCTGAAGACCTGTCCTTACGACGGCGCGGCAGGGCAGTTGTCGTCGACGGGATTTCGATCTCGTAGCGCGGGCTTTTCAGCCCGCGCGGGCGGGGTGTGCGCCGTTCCCGAGCCAGTAGATGCGGGACGATGCGGACAGGTCTGAAGACCTGTCCCTACGACGGATCCGTGCTTGCCGCGGCGGGCCGCATGTCTTCGATGCGGATCTCGAGCTGGCCGTCGCTGCGGCCGAGGTCGAGGGCGTAGACGATGTCGATGCGGTCACCGCGGCCGGCGGCGAAGGCGCCCAGATCGAAGGCGATCGCGGGCCATGTGGCGGCCCCATCGCGGAGGCGGAGCTTGAGGTGCTTGTCGCCGTTGCCGACGGTGCGGGCGTCCATCACGGTGACGCCGCGCGCGAGGAACATCGGCTGCGGGTTGCCGATGCCGAACGGACCGATGCGCGCGAGCCAGCGGATCTCTTCGCCACGGAGCTGGCGCAGCGGCAGATTGCAGTCGATCTCGAGGATCGGCGCCAGCTCGCGGCCGGCGAGCGCGCGCGCCGCCTCGGCGATCAGATGCTCGCGCACCTCGTCGAGGCGCGCGTTCTCGACGGTGAAACCGGCGGCGGCGCGGTGGCCGCCGAAGCGCACGAACAGATCGGGGCGCGCGCGCATCGCGTCGGTGATGTGGAAGCCGTCGATGCTGCGGCAACTGGCGCGGCTCGTCGTCGCGCCGCGCTGGTACGCGACGGCGGGGCGCCCGTAGAGGTTGACGAGCTTCGACGCGATGAGGCCAACGATGCCCGACGAGAAGTCTTCATGTCCGACCATGATCAGCGGCGGCGGCTCCGCCCCGGCGGACAGGTCGGCTGCCGCTTCGACCATCGCCGTCGCCATGTCGACGGCCTGCATCGTGCGCTCCTGGCGCTCGCGGTTCAGCGCGTCGAGCTGCTGCGCCAGCTCGCGGCCACGGTCTTCGTCGCGTGTCATCAGCAGCTCCAGCGCAAGCTTCGCGTGCGCGATGCGGCCGGCGGCATTGAGGCGCGGGCCGAGCCGGTAGCCGATGTCTTCGGCGCTGAGGGACGATGCGTCGGTGCGCGAAACCTCCATCAGCGCGCGCAGGCCGGGGCGGCGTGTGCGCGCGATCGCGGGCAGGCCTGCGCGCACGAGGCGGCGGTTCTCGTCGATCAGCGGCGCCATATCGCAGACGGTGCCGAGCGCCGCGACATCGAGGTAGGCGTCGGCGTCGAACGGGCGATCGCAAGCGGCGTGCAGGGCAGACGCCACGTGGAAGGCGAGACCGGCCGTCGCCAGCTCGAGCAGGCCGCCGGGCGCGGCGCCCGACACGCGCGGGTTGACGAGCGCCGTCGCGTCCGGCAGCTCCGGCGGCACGGTGTGGTGGTCGAGGATGATCACGTCCATGCCGAGCTGACGCGCGCGCGCCACCTCGTCGACCGAGCTGGTGCCGCAGTCGGCGGTGACGAGCAGCGTCGCGCCGTCACGATGCAGCGCCTCGATGGCGGCGATGTTCAGGCCGTAGCCTTCGCTGAATCGATCGGGAATGTACGGCGCCGGCGCGGCGCCGAGCGACGAGAGCGCCTCGCACAACTGCGCGGCCGACGTGACGCCGTCGACATCGAAGTCGCCGTAGACGGCGACGCATTCGCCGCTGCCCACAGCGCGCGCGAGCCGGTCGATCGCGACGTTGATGTCCGGAAGCGCGGTGCAGTCCGGCTGGGCGCCGGGCGTACCAAGGAACGCCGCGGCAGTCGTGTCGTCGGTGACGCCGCGCAGCGCCAGCAGCCGCCCGGCCAGCTCGGGCCAGTCGCCGTGCGGTATCACATCAGGCCGAGCGCGCCCGCGCCACCGCCGACGCGTCGTGACGGGCCGCCCGTCCGTAGCGTCAGCAATCGCATCCTGCGAAGCGGAGATCACCATCGAGTGCGAGTGTAACGGCACGGGCGTGCGGGTGTCGAACGCGATGGCGCTGGCTCGGTCCGCGCGCGATACAATCGCGCCATGCCTGACTTCATTCCGGGACGAGAACTTGCGCGTGCGTTCTACGAGGAGGCGATTGCTCCGGCGGTCGCGAAGTACGAGCACGCGGCAGGGTTCATCGGGTGGGGCTCGGACGTGCTGGGGTTCGACAGCCCACGGTCGACGGACCACGGGTGGGGGCCGCGCTTCCAGCTGTTCGTCGCGGCTGAACAGATCGACGCTGCGACGAGGGACGTGGAGGCGGCGCTTCCGGAGACGTTCCGCGGCTGGCCGACCCGGTTCGCCTGGGACGACGTAGCCCTCCGCCATCACGTGGAGGTCGCCCAACTCGGCGCATGGCTGACGGGCCGACTTGGCGTCGATGCGGCGCGAGGCCTCACTAGCGCCGATTGGCTGAGCATGCCGCATCAACGGCTTGCGGAGGTGACGCAGGGGCCCGTGTTCCACGACGGCTCGGGCGTGCTGACGCGGGTCCGCGCGGACCTGGCGTGGTATCCGGACCAGGTCTGGCTGTACGTGCTGGCGAGCCAGTGGCGACGGATCGCGCAGGAGCAGGCGTTCGTCGGGCGGACGGCGGAGGCGGGCGACGAGCTCGGGTCGCGCATCGTGGCGGCGCGGATCGTGCGTGATCTTATGCGGCTGTGCTTTCTGCTGGAGCGGCGCTATCCGCCGTACAGCAAGTGGCTCGGCACGGCGTTCTCGGAATTAGCGGCGGCAGGCGAGTTGCGGCCCGCGCTGGAACGCGCGCTCAGCGCCGCGAGCTACGCCGAGCGGGAGGCTGGACTGGTGGCGGCGTATCGATTGCTCGGCGAGCGGCAGAACGCATTGGCGATCACGCCGCAGGTCGATCCGGAGCCGCGCCAGTTCTACGGACGGCCGTACGTCGTCGCGCCCGCCGAGGACTTCGTAGCGGCGTGCCTTTCACCGATCAACGACCCGTGGCTGGTGGCGCTGGCGCCGGTAGGCAGCGTCGATCAGTTCGCCGACTCGACCGACGTGCTGGCGCGCCCGCGCGCCGCGTTCGCCATCACGAAGGCGCTGCTGTCGGATGAGGATCAGATCTGGCGGCGGTGAGCGGCGGGTTCACCGCGAAGCCGCAGCGAGCGCCGAGATCGTTGGGTGGTGTGTATTCTCGCGATCCGCGACGCATTGCCCATCGCTATGAATGTGGTTAACTGCGCCGTGAACCTCGCCCCGACGACCTCGCTGTGCGCGTTCCTCGTGCTACTGGGTGCTTCTTGCGTGACGGGCGGCTCGAACACGAACGTCGCACCGTCCAGCGCGGTTCGGGCGACGGCCTCCGGTTTTCCGGTCTCGACGCCCGACACCACGCCATCCGTGGCGGGCGGCAAGTCGTCCACCTGCCTCCTCGACCCCCAGCAAGCCGGGACGACGCGGGCGGATATCAATTGGTCTACACGGGAAGTCTCGGTGAGCGAAGGCACCAGCGTGCAGGTACTGATGATGGGGTATCAATCTGGGGACGGTAGCTACGCGTACAGCGCTCCCACGCTTGCTCCGTCTCGTCGTGTCATCGTTATCGGCGCGAACGTGGCGAAGGGCGATACACGACAGGCGGGACTGTGGCAGATACGCGTCGGGGAAAGACAGCCTTATCTCTTGTTCCCGACGAACAACGGTACGAGTTCCGATGTCGACACGCCGGCGTTCTCATCAGACGGCACTCAGATCGCCTTTACGCTCGTCCGCGTACATTGGAGACCTACGCACGGACATGACGACACCTATGAAATATGGCTCATGAACGCCGATGGTTCGTCCGCCCGCAAAATCGCAGACGGGCGCAATCCGCTTTGGTCGAGCAACGGCCAGTACATCGCCTTTCAGTCCTTCGAGGGTCCAGGTGCGGTCATCGACGCGAAGACGTTCCAGCCGGTTGGAGTGAGGAGCGCGTTGGCGAGATGTTAGCCCTCCTGCCGACAGCCTCCAGCGGTGGAAACAACTAGAGGCCGCTCCCTCCAGAGTCCAGCCCCAAGACTCCGTACCGCGACTCCTCGCATCACTCGAACAGCCACCAGCGGCGGCGGGCTTTTCGCGCGCCGTACTTCAGGCCGAACTTCTCGATCGCGATCGCGCGGACGTAGGTGACGGCTTCTTCGGCGGAATCGGTGACGAACAGCATCTCGATGTCGGCGGCGTCGATCGTGCCTTCGCGCAGCAGCGTGTTGCGCATGACGTCGATCAGCGGCTGCCAGTACGTGCGGCCGACGAGGACGATCGGGAAGTGCTTGATCTTCGCGGTCTGGATCAGCGTCGCCGCCTCGAACACCTCGTCGTAGGTGCCGAAGCCGCCGGGCATGGCGATGAAGGCGTACGAGTACTTCACGAGCATGATCTTGCGGACGAAGAAATGCTCGAAGTTCACCATCACGTCGAGGTACGGATTGGCGTACTGCTCTTTCGGCAGCTCGATGTTGCAGCCGACGGAACGGCCGCCCGCATCCTTCGCGCCGCGGTTCGCGGCTTCCATGATGCCGGGGCCGCCACCCGTCATGACGGTGAAGCCGGCGCCCGCCAGCCGCGCGCCAACGTCGCGGCCGAGCAGATAGTAGTGGTGGTCCTCCTTGAATCGCGCCGACCCGAAGACCGTGACGCACGGCCCGACGAAGTGGAGCGCGCGGAAGCCGCGCAGCATCTCGAACAGCACCTTGATCGCGAACGACAGCTCGAAGCCGCGCGACTGCGGGCCGGAGAGGAACTGCCGCTCGCGCTTGCCATCGCCGGGCGGGGAGCCGACGGGCATGCCGGACTTCCATCCCGTGCCGCCTGTACCGTTGTGCGTCGAGTCGTCTGGCATGCGTGCTCCTCCAGGGCGACGGGAACCACAGATTCACAGATTACACAGATGGGGGAGTTCGTAGTGGGTAGTGGGTAGTTCGTAGTTGGTAGTTCGTAGTTCGTAGTTCGCGGTTGTTCGGGCGGGGGTGAGCGCGGCGACGGAACGGGCGGTCGCACAGGTTGCCCTGCCGCGAGCTGCGAACTACCGCTACGAACCTATCGAAAGCTCCGTCTCGTCAGCCACGACGGGAATGCTGCGCACATTCATCGTCGGGGCGGCGGCGCGGTCGCTGATCAAGATCGCTACGGCAACGCCGATCGTCGATACGATCGCGAGGACGAGGAAGCTGTCCTGAAACGCGTCAAGCGCGCGCGGGTACGTCGCCGGATTGCGTTGATCGAAGTTGTGGTAGGCGAGACGGCTGGTCAGCAGCGACGCCGCGACGGCGACGCCGAGGCTCGACGCGAACTGGCTGGTCGCGTTGTAGACCGCCGTGGCGCGTCCGGTCTGCGCGGGCGTGACGGTGGCGTACGTGGCGGCCTGCAGCGGCACGAGCACGAGGCCGAAGCCGAGCCCGCGGATGAACATGATGCCGCGAATCGTCCACTCGCTCGTGCCGAGATCCACCTGCGAGAGCGCGAAGTATGTCGCGGCCGAGACGGCGAGGCCGAGCGCGATCATGCGCTGCGGGCCGACCACCCGGTAGATGCGGCTGGCGGGCTGGGCGATGAACATGACGCCGATGGCCATGGTGAAAACGACGAGGCCGGCCTCGAGCGCCGAAAGGCCGCGCGCTTGCTGTAGCTCAAGGGTGAGGAGGAAGATCATCGAACCGAAGGCGAACATCGTGACAAGCCAGGCCAGGTTGCAGGCGCGGAACAGTGCGTTCGCGAAGATGCGGACATCGAGCATCGGCTCCTTCGTGCGCAGCTCGACGATCACGAACGTGGCGATCAGCGCGATGCCGGCGATGCCGAACGCGAGCACCGCTGGATCGCTGAAGCCGTTGTTACCGGCCTGGGATAGCGCATAGAGGAGCGACGCGAGCCCGGTTGCGGAGAGTGCGAAGCCGTACGGGTCGAAACGGCCGGGGTCCGGTTCGGTGTGTTCCTTGAGGTAGAAGAACGTGATGACCAGCGCTGTGATGCCGATCGGCACGTTGACGATGAAGATCCAGTGCCACGAGAGGTACTTCAGCAGCAGGCCGCCGATGATCGGGCCGCTGGCAGGCGCGACGGCGGCCGGCACGACCATGATGCCCGCGGCTTTGGAGCGCTCCTCGGGCGGGAAGGCGCGCCAGAGCGTCGAGAAGGCGACGGGCGAGAGCATGCCGCCGCCGACGCCTTGCAGGATGCGGAACGCGATGAGCGATTCGATGTTCCACGCGAGCGCGCAGAGCAGCGACGCCGCGGAGAACACCGAGAGTGCGAACATGAACACGCGCTTCGTGCCGAAGCGATCGCCCGCCCAGCCGCTGATCGGGATGAAGACGGCGAGGCTGAGCAGGTAGCCGGTGATCACCCATTGGATCGTCGAGGCCGTGCCTACGTTGAAGTCGCGCTGGAGCGTGGGTATGGCGACGTTGACGACGGTCGAATCGAGCAGCTCCATGAAGATCGCGAACACCGCGAGAAGGGCGACGATGTACTTGTATTCGATGCGCTTCATGTCGGGCTCCCAGCTTGCTCTCCGCCCGCATTGGGTGCGGACTCGATGCCGCGGGTGATGATCTCCGCCGTCTTTCGCATCATCTCCCGCACGTCGTGGCGGTTCACTTCGAACACGACCTGCACGAAGAAGCCGCCGGAGAAGCACAGGCCGGAGAGCGCCAGCGCCACGGCGTCGACATCGACATCCGGCCGGATGCGGCCCGCCTGCTGGTGCGCGCGCAGGCGATCGGCGTTGAACTTCACGCGCGAGCCGTTGAGGCGATCGCCGATCAGGCGGCCAATTTCGGGATCGACGACGGAGCGTGCGACGCAGACGCGCATGAATTCGCGCTCTTCCCAATACACCTGCACGGCCGACATGAGCATCCGCTCGATCTCTTCGCCGAGATTCGCCGGTTCGGACATCGGCTCTGCGGGCGTGTCCATCACGGCGTCGGCTTTGCGTTCGATGATCGCGCGCAGCAAGCCGCTCTTCCCGCCGAAGTAGCGGTGGATCAGACCTTCAGAGCAGCCAGCACGGACGGCGACCTCGCGGGTGGTGGCGGCGTCGTAGCCCTTCTCGGCGAAGATCTGCGTGGCCGCATCGATCAGGCAGCGCTGCCGCTGGTCCTTGTCGTGTTTGCCGCGCTCGACGGATGCTGGCTGCGATATCATCAGATTGCTCCAAAATTGCACGTGCACGCATTCTCGATCAGTACGAGCATCGAAGTCAAGTGCGTACCCACGCAATTCGAGCGAATATCTGCGCTGGCGGCCTCGGGTAGGCCGCCGCCTCTGAAGCCGCCCGCACCTCCACGACGAGCGGCGCCGGGTCGAAATGACACCGCGATGCGCAGAACCGCGCAGCGTCGCGGGCGCCCGAAGTACCCGTCCGCGACGTTCCAGCCGATTCTGTTGATGGGACATGTGCGAAGGAGTCGAGGATGCCGTTCTACGCGCTGGTCGATCCCGCGACGGGCGAATCGCTTGAAGTCGTGCAGGACCTCGACCGGCCGATACCCGACGGGCTGATCGTGATCGAGTTGCCGGCGCCGCGTGAGCGCGTGTCGCTCGCCGCGCCGGGCGTCCACGATCGCGGCGGCGGGGCCGAAGGCCACGAGGTGCAAACCGAGCATGACGCCGATCCGAACGCCGCCAGGCCGCCATCGCAGCAGGCGCGGGATTTCTCCGCCGAGCAGTTCTTCGGACACGTCGAGCGGGAGCTGACGCGCGCGCGAAAGACCGGCGAGCACTTTTCGGTGCTGCTGTTCGACCTGGCGCCCGTCGACCGCCCGCGGGCTGAGCCGCTGGTGAAGGAGATCCTGCACGAGTGCAAGCGCGATCTCGTCGCGGGCGACCACATGGCGCTGCTGCGCGAGCACCTCACCGGCGTGCTGCTGCGCGACGTCAACGCGGGCGGTGCACGCATCGCCCTGCCGCGCGGCGAGGTGACGGTCATCGCGTTCCCCGAAGATCGCAAGGCGATCGAGTCGCTGCTGAACCGGCGGCATCCGCTGCTGCGCGGTTCGCGGCATGAGGGGGCGTAGTTGGAAGTTGGTAGTTCGTAGTTGGTAGTTCGTAGTTCCCGTTCGTAGGTGGTTGAACGCGGGCGCAGCCTGCTGCGCCCCTACCGTGCAGGTGTTGCGTGAGCGTCGCGCTGTGCGGAATGCCATCGTGCCCCTACATCGCATCGCCGTCGCCTCGCTGCGCTTCCGCGCGCTCGACCCTATAATCAGCCCACTCGCAACTCGCTGAACGAAGGAGGCGCTATGTCGGGTCCGATGGAGGGCATCAAGGTGGTCGAGATGGGCGTGTGGGTGGCGGGGCCATCGGCGGCGGCGATCCTGTGCGACTGGGGCGCCGACGTCGTGAAGATCGAGCCGCCCGCCGGCGACCCGTTCCGCGGACTCTTCGCCAGCGCGCTGGGCGCCGCGGTGCCGATCAATCCGCCGTTCGAGATCGACAATCGCGGCAAGCGCAGCATCTGCCTGAATCTCGAGAACGAGCAGGGGCGCGCGCTGGCGCAGCGGCTCGTGGACGAAGCGGATGTCTTCGTCAGCAACATGCGGCCACGTGTGTGCGAGCAGTTCGGCCTCTCGTACAACGAGGTGCGAGCCCGCAATCCGCGCATCGTCTATTGCCAGGTGACCGGGCATGGGCCGGACGGACCGGACGCGAACCGCGCGGCCTACGACATCGGCGCGTTCTGGTCGCGGGCGGGCATCGGCGCATCGCTGACGGCGGCGGACAGCCCGATCCCGCAACAGCGCGGCGGCATGGGCGATCACATGACGGGGCTGAGCGCGGCGGGGGCGATCTCGGCGGCGCTCTTCAAGCGCGAGCGCACCGGTGAGGGCCAGCGCGTCGCAACCTCGCTCGTGCGGACCGGCGTGTACATGATGGGCTGGGACTATTCGCTAGAGATGCGTATCGGCGCGAAGACGACGCCGTACGATCGCTTCCACGCTCCGAATCCGATCATCAACTGCTTTCAGACGAAAGACGAGCGCTGGATCTGGCTGCTGCTGCTGCAGGGCGATCGCCACTGGCCCGACCTGCTGCGGGCGGTCGGGCGCGAAGACATGAACGACGATGCGCGGTGGAGCACGATCGTGCCTCGCCGCGAGAACGCCGAGTCGCTGGTGCGCGAGCTTGATCGCGAATTCGCGAAGAAGACGATGGACGAGTGGGGCCCGGTCCTCGACGCGCACAACGTCTGGTGGGCGCCGGTGAACACGATATCGCAGGCGCTGCAGGATCCCGTCGTGCAGGCGTCGGGCGCCTTCACGCACGTCGACGGGCCGGACGGCGAGATCCCGATGGTGAACACGCCGGTCGACTTCTACGGCACGCCGGCCGGCCCCCGCGGGCTGCCGCCCGAGCTGGGGCAGCACACGGAGGAGCTCCTGCTGGAGATGGGCCACGACTGGGATGCGATCATCGCGCTGAAAGACGCGGGCGCGATCCCGTAGTTGGATGGATGTTGGATGCGGGATGCGGGATGCATGCGTAGCATTCCGTAGAATGCCCTGCGCGATCTGTTTCGCCGAGAACGGGCCGCGCGGGAGATCGGGCGAATGTCGTGCGCCCGGGGAGGGCGGCCACGCAGGGCCGCCCCTACGGCAATCGCGCCCTTGTTTCGTGGTCGCGCTGAATGCTCGATCCTACGCCGTCGCGGCGCTGACCGCCGTGTCGGCGATCTTGGCGCGATGCGAGAAGTAGTACAGCAGACCCGCGGCGACGCCGAGCGCGCAGACGCCCGCATTGATGCCGACGGCGGTCGGGACGCCGAGGTGTTCCGCCATGAGGCCGGTGAGGAAGCCGCCAATCGGCGTCGAGCCGGCGAACAGCAGCATGTAGAGCGCCATCACGCGGCCGCGCAGGTGATCGGGCGTAGCGATCTGCAGCGACGTATTGGCGGTCGCCGCGAAGGCGGTGTTCGCGATGCCGAGCAGGAAGAGGAAGATCAGCGTCACGGCGAACCACTGACTCGCGGCCACAGCGGCGAGCATCAGCGCGAAGCCGGCGCCGCCGCCGAACAGCATCTCTTTCGTCGCCGCCTTGCGGCCCGCGAGTGCGAGCGCCGATACCAGCGCGCCCAGGCCGACGGCGGCTGTCATGAATCCCAGGCCGGCCGATCCCTGGCCGAGCACGTAGCGCGCGAGCAGCGGCAAGACGACGGTGAAGTTGTAGCCGAACGTCCCGATGATCGCGACGAGGATGACGATCAGCAGCACGGCCGGCGTACGGAACGCGTACGACAACCCCTCGCGCAGCTCGACGATCGGGTTGCCCGCCGCCTTCTTGCCGACGCCGTAGAGCTGCGTCAGGTTCATCATCAACAGGCTGGCGATGACCGGTAGGAAGCTCACGCCGTTGAGCAGGAACGCCCACTTCAGGCCAAACGCGGCGATGATCAGGCCGCCGATGCCGGGCCCGATCAGGCGCGCTCCATTGAACATGCCCGAGTTGAGCGCTACGGCGTTCATCAGGTCGTCCTTGCCCACCATCTCGACGACGAAGGCCTGACGTGTCGGCTGTTCGAAGGCGTTCGCGAGACCGAGCACGAGCGCCAGCACGTACACGTGCCACAACTCGACGCGCCCGGACCAGACCAGCGCCGCCAGGATGAACGCCTGCGACATCGCGAGCGCTTGCGTCGCGAGGATGAAGTTGCGCTTCGGCACGCGGTCGGCGATGACGCCGGCGAACAAGACGAAGATCGTGATCGGCAGGAATTGCAGCAGCGTGACGGTACCCAGCGCGACCTTCGAATCGGTGATCTGGAGGACGAGGAGCGCCTGGGCGATCGTCTGCATCCAGGTGCCGCTGAGCGAGATCGACTGTCCGATGAAGTACAGACGGTAGTTGCGGTTGCGGATGGCGCGGAACGTATCGCCGAAGAGGGATCGCGCGCCGTGCGGCGCTTCGGGAGCGCCGGTGGCGGGCGCGACGTGCGCATGACGCCGCCACGGCAGCGCTCGCGCCAGTCTCCCCGCGATCCGTCCGCTCACACCGCGCCTTTCGAACGAGGACGTTGAGCACGCATTGTAACGCACCGCTCGGTCGTCGGTCGTCGGTCGTCGGTCGTCGGTCGTCGGTCGTCGGTCGTCGGTCGTCGGGCGGCGGGCGTCGGTGGTCGGGCGGCGGTCGCCG
>Ga0080064_1002146_pt1 | contig 35135 bp, 38 predicted proteins | sample Subgrocontami54m_FD_69260 | JGI IMG/M metagenome (GOLD analysis project Ga0080064, IMG submission 69260) | Subsurface groundwater microbial communities from S. Glens Falls, New York, USA - GMW46 contaminated, 5.4 m (SPADES assembly) (version 2) ...
ACGCGACCCCTCCCGCCCTGTCCTTGCCTGGCCCCTTCGCCGCCGCCCGTTACCGGACGACGCTGGCTGCATACCTTTCCTTGCGGAAAGTTCGAGCAAGGATTTCTGGACGAGTACGGACTCGCCCAGGTAGGATTAGGTCCTCCTTTCGCAAGAAAAGACCGCACCGTTTGTGACTTAGCCAACAACACCTGCGGTTCACGCCACACACACATGCTTGTTACCAGGTTTTGAACCATGCCAAGAAGTTCGCTTGGCGGCTTCGCGTTTCATTTCACAAGCGCCTCGTGCAAGCGCTGAATCTGCTCTGCCATGGTCCGCGGCGGCTTCGGCGTCTTTTGGCCCAGCCGCCCCTCCACTTTCACCCAAATCACCGCCGGCCCGGCGCCGGACAAAGCCGCGGCGGCGCCGGCTTGCCATGTCGCCAGCGTTTCGAAGGCATAGACGCGTGCAATGCCGGCGGCGCTGGCCAACGCCGCGAAGTTGGCACGCCCCGCTCCCGCGGTCGCCTGACCGCCGGTCACTTCGTAAAGCCCGTTGTCGAGGATGACCAAGTACACGTCGGCCGGATGGGCGGCGAGCGTCGCTAGGCTTCCGAGATTCATCAGCATGCTGCCGTCGCCGTTGACGACGATGACGCCGCGCTGCTTTTGCGCGAGCGCCAAGCCCAGCGCCAAGCCCGGACCGTGGCCCATCGCGGACGGCATGTACGCAAAGTCGAGCGGCGTATCGGACAGCTCCGGCCAGACGCCGACCGCGGTCATCGTCGTGACCACGATGTGCTGGCCGCGATGCTTGGCGAGAACTTCCAAAGCCTGACGTTGCGACATCGGCATGGCGTTACTCCGCGATGAGCACGGCGGCGGCGCGGTGCTCGGCCTGCGCCTGTTGATAGGCTTGGACGAGATCGGCCGCGGAATGGCGCCGATCCAAGAGCGTGTACGGTATGCGCCAGGCTTGCAAGATCGGTTCGGTGAACACCGGGCACGTATCGCCGCTCTTGCCTTCCTGGTGGGCGTACCAATTGCGCACGCCGACGATCAGAAACAACGGCATTTTGAGGTCGTGGACCACATTGCGCAGCGCATCGCCGGACTCGAACAGCCCAGTACACTGGATGACGACGACCGGCTTCTTCCCACCCAGCATGAGCCCGGCGGCGACGGCCAGCGCTTCGCCCTCGCGGCACACGCGCACCAGCGGCAACCCCGCGGGCCCGGTCAACGCCGCTTCCCAAGTCCCCAACTCACTGTCGGGGAGCCAGACGACGTGCGTAACGCCGCAGTCTTTGAGAGCAGCGACAACGGAAGGGCCGGTGAGCATAGGGGTCAGGGGTCAGGAATCAGGGGTCAGGAGTCAGTCTACACACCAACAAAAAAACCCGCCAGCATACGCGAGCGGGTCGTGAGGTTGATTTGCCTGGGGCGTTAGCCCTTGTGGGCGTCGTGGCAGGCTTTGCAATTGGCGAGCTTGCCGAGCGACTTGGCGCCGGCTTCATCGCCGTCCGCGGCCTTCTTGGCGGCTGCGAGCAGGGCCGAGGTCTTTTCCTTCCAATCCTTGGCTTCGCCCTTGGGCGGCTCGTTCTTGGTCAGCGAGGTGAACAGCTCGACGAGCTGCTTCTTCTCGTCGTCGTTGGCCTTGCCCTGCGCGACCTTCTTGCACAGGCCGCCCTTCATCGCCTTGGCCATCACTTGCGGAATGGTGTGCTTGGCCTTCTCGCCCGCACTGTTTTCACCCAGCAATAGCGCCAAACTCAAAGTTGCAATCACAGCAGCAAACAAGTACTTCATACGCGTCCCCACCTTTGCTTGAGATTCCCCCGCTCCGTCGCGGAGGCCAAACCTTGCCGCCTTTCCCCTCACGCGAGAGAACGACCGCCGTTGTCCCTGGGAAAGGCAAAGCCCTTTTCTAACCACGCCGCCAGCCGCTGACAAGCAAAAAATCCGCCCGGCGCTCGAAAAAAGGACAATCCCCTCTCTGGACGGACTTCCACTGGGACTTATTCAAAATACGCATGATCGGCATGGATGATCGACCGCAAAGTCGTCGCCGATTCGCCAGCTTCCGAATGTCAGCGGTATAATGGCCGCGGTGACCCATGAACTCTTCGCTGGCAGATCGCCTCAAAGACCGTGCCCACGCCCTGGGCTTCGAACTCGTCGGCATCGCGCCTGCCGCCGACGCCGACGGCTTCGATCGTCTGCGCGATTGGCTGGATCGAGATTTTGCCGGCGAAATGGCCTACATGCAGCGTCAGGCCGAGGCGCGACGCCATCCCGCGTCGATCCTGCCCGCAGTCCGCAGCGTGCTCATGGTTGGACTGAATTACAAGTTGGAACGCAGCGAAGCCGAAAAGGGGACAGGACCTCTGAATGCAAAAGGTCCTGTCCCCTTTTCGGCTTCCGGCGGCATCGCGCTATATGCCTTGGGCCAAGATTATCACGACGTGCTGCGTGGCAAGCTCAACGAACTGCTCGAATGGGTCCAAACCGAAGCGCCGGGAACCAAGGGGCGCGGAGTCGTCGACACGGCGCCGCTCCTGGAGCGCGATTTCGCACGCCGCGCCGGCTTGGGCTGGTTCGGCAAGAACACCATGCTGATCGACAAACGACTCGGCAGTTTCTTCTTCCTGGGCGCCTTGTTGCTCGACCTCGAATTGCCGGCCGATGCGCCCTTCAGTGCCGATCATTGTGGCACCTGCACGGCCTGCCTGGACGCTTGCCCAACGCAGGCCTTCGCCGGTCCCTATGAATTAGATGCACGCCGTTGCATCAGTTACCTGACCATCGAATTGCACGGGCCGATTCCTGAGGAGCTGCGGCCCGGCATCGGACCGTGGCTATTCGGCTGCGATGTGTGCCAGGATGTGTGTCCGTGGAACCGCAAGTCGCCGCCGGGCCGCGAACCGGCATTGCAGCCCGCCGGCGAAAAGGGGACAGGACCTTTTGCATTCAGAGGTCCTGTCCCCTTTTCGCGGGCGGCCGATCCGATCGAGCTGCTTGGCTTGACCGAAGAGGCGTTTCGCCGGCGCTTCCGTGGCACCGCGCTGTGGCGCACGAAACGGCAGGGCCTGGTGCGCAATGCCGCGATTGTGCTGGGCAACTCCGGCGATCAGCGTGCGTTGCCGGCGCTGGAGAAAGCAACGCGAGACGACGATCCTGTGATCCAGGACGCAGCTCGGTGGGCGATCGAACGAATTCTAGCTTTGAGCGCCAACGATGGATCGGACAACCGTTCGCTTGCGCTGCGGGGTCGTGAGTAGATGTCGCTTGCGTTTGCCCAAGATCGTGCCGATAATGATGCCAAGCAATTCCGAGGCGGGGAAAAGGAGCTTCCCATGCGAGGTCGCAGGCTTCCGTTCGCGATCATCGTCGTACTGGCTACGGCCGGTGTCACGCAAGCGCAGCCGCGCGCCTTGCCGGTGGCGCCGTTCGGTTCAGGATACGGCGGATCGCGCGGGCGGCTGATCATCGTCGGCACGATTGGCAACGGCTATTTCGCCGGTCCAACGTTGATTCCCGCGAGTGGTTGGGACTATCCATACGGCATGGTCGAGCCGCGCGTCATCATCCAAGTCATTGCCCCAGTGACAACACCGCGATTATTGATCCCGGCTCCCGATCTGTCCGGCATCGATCTTGATGTGACGCCGCCGCCGTGGGCGCACGAGTTTGATCGTCCTCGTCTCGTTGCGCCGCCGCCGAAGCCGCGCCGCGAGGAAGTCGTCAAACCTGTTGAGCCGCTCAAAGAGCCGCCCGCAAAGCTGAAACCCGCCGATCCGGTGGAACCCAAGGCTGATCCTATCGAGGAAGGGCGCCGGCTGACGATGCTCGGCCTGGCGGCGTTCCGTGGCCGGGAATATGGTTTGGCGGCGCGGCGCTTCGCTCAAGCGCTTGACATCGATCCGACCGCGAGCCGAACGTATTTCTTCCTCGGCCAGGCTGATTTCGCTCTGGGCAAATACCGCGATGCCGTGCAGATGATCGGCCTGGGGCTGGGCCTCGATTCCGCCTGGCCGCGCTTCCCGTTCCGGCCGCGTTTCGATCTTTATCTCGACCATCCGGAAGATTGGCAGCGGCACCTGGCGCTTCTTGAAAACGCGCAGGCTCGGCAACCCAACGATGTGGGCTATGTGTTTCTGCTGGCCCATCAGCGCTGGTTCGACGATCAACGCGACGATGCGCTGAAGCTTTTCCGCCAGGCGCGGCCATTGGTCGCCGATCCGGCTTTGGTCGATTTGTTTCTGAAGAAGGCGCCGTAGTGCAGGCGGGCCCCCGAAAAGGGGACAGGACCTCTGAATGCAAAAGGTCCTGTCCCCTTTTCGGGGGCCGAAACCGCCAATCGAGCTTCATTGACGCGTGTTCTTCGACAAGGGTGAAAAGTGTTCGCTTCGCGGTTTCGCGCTTCATGAAATGGTCTTTCACAATTTCGTGCCTTTCCGCACAATAAGCGCATGTTGCTCTTGAGCTGTGCCCATCTGCGCCGCGCTTTCGATGCCGATCCATTGTTCGACGATCTCGGCTTCGAGCTGAATTCCGGCCAGCGCGTCGGACTCGTCGGGCCCAACGGCGTCGGCAAGACCACGCTGTTGCGCATCCTCGCCGGGCTCGATCAACCCGACACCGGCGCAGTGCGCTTGCATGCCGGCGCCCGCATCGCCCTGTTGCGGCAACAGCCCGATTTTGCGCCGGACCGGTCGCTCTTTGACGAGGCCAAGCATGCCCTGGATGAGCTGGTCGCCGCTCACGACGACATGGTCCACACGGCCGAGGCGCTGGCACGGGCGACCGACGCTAGCGCGAAGAAAACCATGTCGGCCCGGTATGACCGCCTCAATGAGCTGCTCCGCTGGCACGACGCGTACAACGTCGATCATCGGGTTGAGGAGGTGCTCGACGGTTTGGGATTCCTGGCGGCGGAATACGACCGGCCCGTGGCGACCTTCAGCGGCGGTCAACAGAGCCGGCTGATGCTCGCCAAGCTGCTCTTGTCGGCGCCCGATGTGATGCTGCTGGACGAGCCGAGCAATCATCTCGACATCACGGCCACGCGCTGGCTGGAGGATTATCTCGCCCATCAACACGAAGCGATGCTGATCGTCAGTCACGACCGCTACTTTCTCGACAAGGTCGTGACCAAAGTCTTCGAGATGCACCAGAAAACGATCGAAGCCTATCCCGGCAATTACCAGGCCTACTGGCGGTTGCGCCATGAGCGGCACGAGCAACTCCTGAAGACGTGGCAGGCGCAGCAAGAGTACATCGACAAACAAGAAGAGTACATTCGCCGCGTGCATTACGGCCAGCTGCACAAGCAGGCACATGCGCGGCAAAAGGCGCTCGACCGCCTCGACCGCCTGGAACGTCCAACGCTGATCGAGGCGCCGCACATGCACTTCGGCCAGGTGCGCCGCAGCGGCGACGTCGTCTTGCGCGTCACCGAATTGGCCAAGGCGTACGATCGGCCGTTGTTCGCGGGCCTCACCTTCGATCTCAAGCGCGGCCAGCGCCTGGGCATCCTGGGCGCCAACGGCAGCGGCAAGACGACCTTATTGCGCCTGCTGCTCGGCGACGAAAAGCCTGATGCCGGCGCGGTCGAACGCGGCCATCTCGTCGAGTTCGGCTATTACGACCAGCACCTGAAAACACTGCCAGGCGACAAGACCGTCGTCCGCGCCGTTTGGCCCCAAGACGACGCCGACGCCACCGAGCAAGCCGTTCGCAATTTATTGGGCCGATTCGGCATCGTCGGCGACCTGGCGTTTCAGCGAGTGGAAAAGCTCTCGGGCGGCGAGCGCAGCCGGGCGGCGCTGGCGCGCATCGTCGCCCAGGGCGTGAACGTCCTGATCCTCGACGAGCCGACGAACCACCTCGACTTGTGGGCCTGCGATGCCCTGGAGCAAGCGTTGCTCGATTTCGAAGGCACGGTGATTGTCGTCAGCCACGATCGTTTTTTCCTCAATCGCGTCGTTGACCTCATGGTCGTCTTCGAAGACGACGGTCAGGTGCGCGTCATCCACGGCAATTACGACACGTATGAACGCCTAAGCATGACGCGTGCGCCGGCAGCGCCCGAGCGCCACGAAGCGCCGGTGAAGCCGCGCGCATCGGCGTCGGCGGCAACGACGCAGCCGGCCAAGCGCAAGCGCCGCTTCCCCTATCGGAAAGTGCACGAACTGGAGGCCGATATTGCCGTTGCCGAAACGAGCTTGCGCCAACTAGAAAAGCGTTTGGCGTCGGCGGAACTGTATCGCGAAGGGGACAAAGTAAAAGAGACGATGCAGAGTTTCGAAGACATCAAGGCGCGTCTGAAACAGCTTTACGAGCATTGGGAAGAAGTGGTCGAACTGAATTGAAGTGCAAGGTGGTCTTTGCCCAGCGCGCATTCGCCAGGGTGGGCCAAGGCCAACTCACGTGCCAATCCCGGAGCAAAAACGCCACGCAACGGCGCTGCCGAGGAGCGCATTTTGGCCGGCAGATTCTTGGCGCCGACTTGCTTCAGATCAAATCCAGAAAAGGTTTTAGGTTCGCTTGACAAGCTGCAGAAACTTTACTACCTAATGACTACGCTTTGGCATAGGCTGTCAACAAGAGATTCCCGAAAAGAGCGCTGGACTGCCGTGCAAGTCGGGCGTTCGCACAAGCCTTACACCTGCAAGAGGACTTACGAATGTTGGTCGGCAAGCTGCTGGAAACCGAGCGGGAAGTCACGGAGCGAGAGAGCCCCTGGGGTCTAACCATCGGGCTGCCGTTCGCGGACGAAATCAACATGGCCCGTCAAGTTGGGGATTCCGCAAAAGAAGCAAGCTCCGGCAACGGCGACGAAGCCAAGGAAGGCGAAAAGAAAGGCGACGACGAAGACGAGGATTTCGAAGACGAGGACCTCGATGATGACGATCTGGACGACGACGATCTAGACGACGAGGACTTCGACGACGAAGACCTCGACGACGAGGAGTTCGACGACGAAGATTTCGACGATGAAGATTTCGACGACGAAGAATTCGACGACGATGATGACTTCGATGACGATGACGACGATGACGACGACGATGAAGAAGAAGAAGGCCCAGCCGAGCCGTAGGCGTGACGAGTCGTAGAAAGCGCTGATTGCCAAGCCGCGCGGTGGGTGTTCGATTCCCGCGGCTAAGAGCCTATAATGAAAAGCCGGTCCGCTCGCGGGTGCAACCCGCCAGCCGACCGGCTTTTTTCAGGAACGCAGCATGCCTTTGCGTAAACTGGTAGGCTGGCTGCGCCCGCGGCGCAAGACAAGCGCCGGGCCGGGCCGTGTGGCGCGCTGGGTCGGCAAGCATTGGGCGCATGTCGCTTATGCCCGGCATGTCGAACCGACCTGGCTGGAGCTGAACGCGCATCCGATTCCGGTGCGCGATTTGCCGACGCCGTTTGCCGGACTGCGCATCGTGCAGATGTCCGATTTTCACGGCAGCCGCAACGTCAGCACGGCATTTCTCGATGAGGCGTGTTCCCTGGCGCAGGCGCAGCAGGGCGAGGTCATCGTTCTCACCGGCGATTTCATCCACAAGGGCTTCAAGCACATCGATCGCGTCGCGCGCATCCTCGGCCAATTGCGTGCGCCGCTGGGAGTTTTTGCCGTGCTGGGCAACCACGATTTCTCGGTGCGCAACGCGCTGGGCATGCGCCGGCACAAGCATTTGTACCGCTTCGTCGCCGAGGCGCTGGCGGCCCAGGGGATTCGTGTCTTGCAGAATGAAACGCAGCCGCTCCTTAGGGGCGACCAGGTCGTGTATCTCACCGGCGTGGATGACTTGTGGAGCCGGGAATGCAATCTCGACCAGGCGTTTGCGGGATTGAGGCCGGCGGTGCCGCGCGTGGTCCTGGCACACAATCCGTGGACCATCGAACATCTGCAGGCGCATCGATGCGACCTGATGTTGAGCGGCCACACGCACGGCGGCCAGGTGAAGTTGCCGGTGTTGGGGCACGTCACCTTGGGGCCCAAGGGCCGGCGGTTTGCTTCGGGCTTGTACAAGGTGCGCGATAGCTGGTTGTATGTGAATAAAGGCGTCGGCTTCGGTTTCCGCGTGCGCTACGGCGTGCGGCCCGAAGTCGCGGTGCTCACGCTGGTGCCGGGCCCGTGAGAGAAGCGCGAAACCGCCCAACGTGCTTCACTGACGCCCGTCCAAAGACAATGGTGAAGAGAATTCGCTTCGCGGTTTCGCGATTCCGCATTTGTCCCTTGACCCCATTGCATCCCTGTTTCCCATCCGCTATAGTGCAAACGAAGCTGAGAACGACGACCCTGTGCCGTTAGGGGATAGCCATGCTCAGTCAAGGAAAGCCTTCGGGTGAATCCAAGTCCGTTTCCAAAAGCAGCGCCCTGGTCAAGGCGTCAGATCAATCGCAACTCGAATTCGAAATCAACTTCTTCGCCGGCGTCCTGGACCGGTATCCCGATTACATCGATGTCCTGCGCGTGCAGGGCAATAACTTGACGCTCAAAGGCCGCTATGCCGAGGGTTTGCACATCGACAAGCGGCTCGTACAGCTTCGGCCCAGCGATCCGCTCGTGCATTACAACTTGGCGTGCAGCTTCGCCCTCCTCAAGCGCAGCGATCTGGCCCTCAAAACGCTGCGCCGCGCCGTCGAGTTGGGCTATCGCGATTTTCGCTACATGCGCGAAGACCGCGACCTGGACACCATTCGCCACGATCCGCGCTTTCGGCAGTTATTGCGCGAGTTTGAGAACCGGTGACCCGCCGCTTGCGGCTTAGCGGAACCTCGGATCCCATGGCAACGTCTCCCGCCGGCAGCGGCCCTCTCTTCGCCGATCCCTCCAGCAATCAGGCGCGCGAATTCTTCCGCACCAAGCCGCGCGCCATGACCGACAAGCTTCAGACCGTCACCGAGGCGGTCACGCGCTTGGTGCGCGACGGCGACTACCTGGCGATCGGCGGCTTCGGCTGCGACCGCATCCCGACCGCCGTTTGCCATGAGATCGTCCGCCAGAAAAAGCAGAATCTTCGCTTTGCCGGCTACACGGCGACGCACACGTTTCAAATCCTGGCCGCGGGCAATTGCACCGGCCGCGGGCAGACGCTCGGCAAGGTGGACATCGCCTACGTTGTCGGCCTGGAGGCGCGCGGGCTATCGCCACAAGCCCGGCGCGTGTTGGAATCGGGCGAGGTCGAATGTGCCGAGTGGTCGAATTACACCCTCGCGCTGCGCTTCAAGGCCGCGGCAATGGGCTTGCCGTTTTTGCCGTGCCGCTCGCTCGTCGGCGCTGACACCTTTGTCCGCAGCGCCGCCAAGACAATTGCCTGCCCATTCACCGGCGAAGCGTTGACCGCTGTGCCCGCCTTGTATCCCGACGTAGCCGCCATTCATGTGCATGAAGCCGACCGTTTCGGCAATTGCCGGATCCGTGGCACCAGCGTCGCGGACCTCGACCTGGCCCGCGCCGCCAAGCGCCTGATCATCACCTGCGAGCGGCTGATTCCCAACGACAACATCCGCCAGGATCCGACGCTGACGGCGATTCCGTTCTACTGCGTCGATGCCGTCTGCGAGGTTCCCTACGGCAGCTATCCGGGCAACATGGCGTATGAGTATTTCTCCGACGAAGAGCACATCAAGCTCTGGCTCGACGTGGAGCGCGATTTGGAGCGCTATCAGAACTTCCTTGAGAGTTTCGTCTTCGGCGTCCGCGATTTTCACGAGTATCTGGAGCGCTGCGGCGGTCTAAGGCGCATGCAAGAGTTGCGGCAACAGGAGTTCATGTTGACCGACAAGGCGTGAACGAATACTATACGTGTAACAATACGTATAAAGGACGCTCCATGCAGAAGAAACTGACAATCACCTTGGATGAAAAAGTCTACAACGGATTGCACAAGGTAATCGGCCGCCGGCGGATCAGCAAGTACATCGAATCCTTGGTTCGACCTCAAGTATTGACCCAGGATTTGGAGGAGCAGTACCGTCAAATGGCACAGGACGAGGCGGCCGAAGCGGAGGCTCTGGAATGGGCGGAGGCCACATTGGGGGACGTCGCCGATGAAGCGCGGTGAAGTGTGGTGGCTCGAGTTTCCGTTTTCTGTCGGCGGTGAAATCCACAAGGACCGTCCCGCAGTTATCGTCAGCAACGATCTTTCGAACCGGCACTTGAATCGAGTCCAAGTGGTTCCGCTGACGACCAAGACCGAACGAGTCTTTGACAACCAAACCGTCGTAAGTGTGCGCGGCAAGCGACAAAAGGCCATGGCCGATCAGTTGGCCACCGTAAGCAAGTTGCGATTCAAGAACAGGATCGGCCACCTGTCGCCCGCTGAGATGCAGCAAGTCGATCAGGCCATCAAGGTTCAGTTGGGCCTGAAATGATGTCCGCTTACAACCCCATGGAACTGATGATCTGCTGCGCCGCCCGTTGCCTCGAGGACGGCAAGACGGTCGCGGTCGGCACCGGCATGCCTTGCGCTGCGGCGATGCTGGCGCAGCGGACGGCGGCGCCCAACCTGGTCATCTTCTTTGAGGCCGGCGGCGTCGCGCCGCAGCTGCCGACCATGCCGATCAGCGTCGGCGATTCGCGCACCTTTTGGCGCGGCATCATGGCGACCAGCATGGCCGATGTCATGGAAACGTGCCAGCGCGGCATGATGGACTATACGTTCCTCGGCGGCGCGCAAATCGACGCGTTCGGCAATCTCAATTCGACCATGATCGGCGCCGACTATGCCCGGCCCAAGACGCGCTTGCCGGGCAGCGGCGGGGCGAATGACCTGGCGTCGTTCTGCTGGCGCATCCTCGTCGTCACCAAGCACGATCGCCGCCGCTTCGTCGAGAAGCTCGATTTCCTGACCACGCCCGGCTACCTGACCGGCCCCGGCGCACGTGAGGCTGCCGGATTGCCTCCGGGAACAGGGCCGTATCGCGTCATCACCGATCTCGCCATGCTCGGCTACCAACAACAGAGCAAGCGCATGGAAGTGCTGTGTCTGCACCCGGGCGTGACGATGGATCAGGTCCGCGACAACACCGGCTTCGAGCTGAGTGTGAACGGCAAAGTGCAGCAGACGCCGCCGCCGAGCGACCTTGAATTGAAGATCCTCCGCGACGAAGTCGATCCTTTCCGCTATATCATCGGCCGGCCTGGTTGATCCTCAATTCTTCGACAGATGGTGGATTGTCGGCGTCATCGGCGGTAGCATCATTACCAACAGGGTGAAGCCATTCTTTGCATCAACGCATCGAAGGGAGCCGTTCGATGGAAGCGCGCGAAGCCGACGACGACCTTCCGCAATTGGGCAGCCTGGCGCAATCGGCGCGGATCAAGGAGTTGAACAACGCGCGGAACATGATGTTCCTCGCCGCCGTTCTCTTGGTCGTCATGGCGATCATCGAGTTCGCCACGTTGCGCAACCAAGCGAGCCAGGTGATTCGCCAGAATCCCAACCAATTCGGGCCGAATGCGGACCTGAAGCAGGTCGAGGATATTATCGCCTTTCTTGGCGCCTTGCTGGCCGGCGGCATCCTCGTGCTCGCCGGCGTATTCGTCGCATTTGCATTCCTCGTGAAGAAATTCCCCGTGCCGATCACCATCATCGGCCTTTGTTTGTATATTCTCTTCAATTTGGTCCTGGCCGTGCTCAATCCGGTCACGATCTTGCAGGGTTGGATTTTCAAGCTCATCATCACCATCGGCTTGGTCAAGGGTATCCAATCGGCCTTCGTGTACCAGAAGGAAAAACGCTTCGAGGATTTGGAACGCGGCTATGAGTGACGCAACTGATCAACCGGACGGGCGCGACGCCATTCAGCGCGCGGAAGACGTGCGACCCAGACCACAGGTCGCGCCGCCGCCGTTGCGCGAAGCGATTCAGCCTCCGATCGCCGCGAAGCCGAAGGCGCCGGTCAGGGGTGAACGCGATGCGGCCGACGAGGCGATACACGTCGGCAAGGTAGCTTCCCAAGAGATATTGGCGCCACGGCGCGTCAACCGTGACCTGATCGGCCAAACGTTGCGCGAGCGGCGCGGGTTCATGTTCGGCGCCGCTATTTGGACCTTGCTGGGCATGGTATTGGTGTGCATCGCCGCCATCATTGCCAACGTCCACGTAGCGCTGGCGGCAGTGGGGCCGGTCGCGGTTGCCTTGATGCTCGTGCTATTGCGGCGTCGGCCGTTCGTGTGCCATGTGGAACTAGACGGATTGGTTTTCGATCGGCTCAAACTGACGCTGCCGCTGGTCGCGATCGAGGAGGTGATCGCCGGCGGCGCCAAGAAGGAAGCATTTCTCATCTGCCATGCCGACGGCTTCATCAGCGTGCCATCCGCCCTCAGCATTCCGTGGCAAGCGTTTCGCGAATATCTGAAAGACAATCTACAGCCGCAACTGTTCACACCGCGACTGCCGGCGCGCTTGCAGAAGTACTTCGATCGCAACGTCGCGCTGTTCGGCGTCGGCGCGATGCACGTCTTCTGGGCACGCGACCACTTGAGGCCGGCACGGCCGCCGGGCCGCACCGGGCTGGCGGTGTGCATGGGCCTAGTTGTTGCGTCGGTGCTTTGGTACACGGTCGGCATCAATCAAGGCCGAGATTTTCGGCCCTGGCTGGGAGCGGGCGCCGGCGTGGGCATCTTGAGCTTCCTGATTGGCCTGCTGTTTTATTTGCGTGCGTTTCCAAGAACGCCGCGCCTCAAGAATTGGCAGCGGTCGGCGCTCGTGCTCGGCCCGGGCGGCATGGCGCTGGAGCAAGGGGAACTGGTCGGCGAATTACGCTGGGAAGAGGTACGCAAGATTGCCAATCGGACCCGCGGCGCGTCGTTCACGCTCGATAGCGGCGGCACGCAGCCGTGCGTTCGGCTGGATGTCACCGGCGCGTCGATCATGGTGTTGGACGTGTATCATCGCCCGCTATTTTTCATCCATGACTTGATCGAATCGCTTTATTGCGAAGCGGATCGATGACCCAAGGAAATAACATCATGCGCTGTTCGCTGGCACTGTGTCTTGTCGCCGTCTTCGCCGGGACCATGCGCGCCCAAGACGCCATCATTCCGCCCGGCGCCAAACTCGAAAAGCTGTGGAGCGAAGGCGAGTTCACCGAAGGCCCGGCGCACGGGTCGGATGGCTGCATCTACTTCAGCGACATCGGCAATCGCATCATGAAGTTCGACCCACAGACCGGCAAGACGACCGAATTCCGCAACCCCAGCGGCCGGGCCAACGGGCTCGATTTCGATCCGCGCGGCCGGCTCGTGGCTTGCGAAGGAGCGAACACCGGCGGCAATCGGCGCATCACGGTCACCGAAAAGAGCGGCAAGATTCGCGTCCTGGCCGACAAATGGCAGGGCAAGCGCTTCAACAGCCCCAACGATTTGACCATCGACACGCGCGGCCGCATCTACTTCACCGATCCGCGTTACGTCGGCAATGACCCGCGCGAACTCGACAAGGAGAGCGTCTACCGTCTCGATCCGCCGCCGCAAAAGGAAGGAAGAGGCGAGTGGTCCGTCACGCGCATCATCGACGACGTGACGAAACCCAACGGCATCATTCTCTCACCCGACATGAAGACACTGTACCTGGCCGAAAGCCATCCCAAGGGCGATCGGTTGCTACTCGCCTTTCCGCTCAACGAGGACGGCGGCGTCGGCGCCAAGAAAGTGCTGCACGACTTCGGCGCCGACCGCGGCATCGACGGCATGTGCGTAGACGCGAAGGGCAACATCTACGGCACCGCGGGACAGGGTAAGACCGGCGGCGTCTATGTCTTCACCTCGGCGGGCAAGAAGATCGGCTTCCTCGCGACGCCGGAAACGCCGACGAATTGCGTCTTCGGCGGCGCGGACCGCAAGATGCTGTATGTGACCGCGGGAAGATCGCTGTACCGCGTTCATCTGAATGTCGAGGGATTCGCGGTGTATTGGCCGAAGTGAGGTGAATGGCGATTCATGGTTCGTGAGCGGTGCGTGCGAACACGTTCCTTTTAGTGAGATATTCAATCTCAAAAACCAGGCCGCAAGCAGCCGTTTTGGGAGCATACAATACCGTCATGGACATGAAACCCACCGAAAAAGCCGAGGCATTGGCCCGCAAGCTGCAAGAAAAGCTGCGGCACGAGCGGCCGCAGTGGGTGCGCTTGGCGCCGATCTTGGCCGCGGTGCTGTTCGCAATCACGGGCGTCGTGGCGTGGCTTGCGTATCCGGCGCCGGAGTTGCCGCCGCTGACGGTGACGGCATTCGATGTGCTGGTCGCTGCAGGGCAGCCGGCTCAGGTGCGGGCGCAACTCGATCCTGCCGAGGCGGCAGCGAAAGTTGGCGCGCTGGCGGGACTCGAGGCGATCTTTTGGGCCGATCCAGGCGCGGATGTCGTGGACGCGACGACGCGCCAAAAATCGGTCAGCGACGGCCACGGTCAAGCGACGGCAACCGTCGATCTGGGCGGCATATCCAAGACGACCTATCGTGTGCGCCAGTCCTCGATCAATAAGAAACAGAAAGTTCCCGAGGATCGCGCTCATATCCACGTGCTGGCCAAAGACGCTCCGCTGCTGTTGGTCGATGTGGAAGAGACTTTGGCCGACCTGGATGTGAAACTCTGGACGAAAACCAATCCGGACGACATTGCCGCCCGGGCCGGCGCGGGCGCGGCATTGCAAACGGCAAGCGCAAAGCACCAGTTCACGATCGCCTATTTGGCGGTCGCCAATACGCCGGCGCGCGAGTATCGGCGCGTGCGCGGCTGGATCGCGCAACCAAAGACGAAATTGCCCGACGGTCCGGTGCTCGGTCGGTTGCGCTATGATGCAGGCAGCGTCAGCCAAGCGCGCCAGGCCTTGCTTGGTGACTTGCGGCAACGCTTCGTTGGACAGCTCGTCGCTGTCGTGCGCACCTCCGAAGCGGCCGAGCAATGTCTTGCCCTGGGCATTCGCACCATCGCCATGGGCGGAGGCGATTTTCCGGATCAGGTGACGCGCATCAAGAGTTGGGATGAACTTCCCAAAGCACTGGTTCCGTAGCCCTTGGGCGAGGACGCCGATGGTATACCTTTCCAAGATCTACACGAAGACCGGCGATCAGGGTGAAACCAGCCTGGGCGATGGCAAACGAACGCCCAAGGACCATCCGCGCGTGACGGCCTACGGCAGCGTCGATGAATTGAATGCCGTGCTCGGTCTCGTGGTTGCCACGGCCGGGCCGCTCGATGACGCATCCCAACAGCTCTTGCAGAGCATTCAGAATGACCTATTCGACGTCGGCGCCGATTTGTGCCTGCCGCAAGCGCCTGGCGAGCCGCCCGGCAAAGCGCTGCGCGTTAGGACGGAACAGGCAGAGCGATTGGAGCAGGCCATCGACCGCTTCAACGAGCGTTTACGACCCTTGCGGTCTTTTGTTCTCCCGGGCGGCGCGCCGTGCGCCGCGTGGTGCCATCTGGCCCGCACGGTATGCCGCCGCGCCGAGCGCGACGTCGTGACGCTGGCACGCACGGAGACGGTCAACCCGCAGGTCGTGATCTATTTGAATCGGCTATCGGATCTGCTCTTTGTGTTGGCGCGGGTGAGCAATGACGACGGCAAAAAAGATGTGTTGTGGACGCCGGGGAAAAACCAGGCTTGATCCTCGACGGATTGGCGCTGACATCGCCTCGCCAAGACGCTTCGGACACTGCAAGGGAGCGGAAGCGCTCGACGGCAAGCCGGTCGTCACATCCGATTGACTTTCTCGCGGTTGGCGTGATCGCGAATGGCTTCGAGGTGTTCATTGAGCAATTCGGCGAGGTTCTGCATCTGCTCGGCGCTTTCGTTCATTTTACGAAGTGCGTTTTGCATTGCCAACATGGTGGGGTAGTGACTGCGGCGCCGCACCGGCCGGCTCAGATCGCGGAAGTCGGAAACGCGGGCCAGGAAGTTCGTGTGCACCAAATCCGTCAGATCGCGCGCGCACTTTTCCGAGTGCGTCAATAACTGCCGCAGCGTCATGCGCCGGATCGGCCTTTCACTGCCCATGGCATGCTCACTTCGTTGAAGTGGGACAACCCTGATGGTATTCTACCTCCGATGAAGCCCCGATGAGCAATAATTCTCATAATTGCTGGCGTCGCCGCGGATCTGGAAGCACCCCGTGACGGTGCCGTTTGCTCCACGCGGAACAACCGCTGCAAGGGTGGACAAATGTATTATCCCTGTTGCATTCTAAGGATTTGAGTATACCCTTGTTGAAGATCATCCATCAAGCCTGAACGATCGCACCCTTCGCCGCGATCGATTTGCCCCTGAGGCGACCATGCGCATCCTTTTGCTGGCCGACATCCATGCCAATTGGCCGGCCTTGCAGGCCATCCAGGAGCCGTTCGACGTTTGCCTGTTCCTAGGCGATTTGGTCGATTATGGACTCGAGCCTGGCCCGTGCATCGATTGGGTTCGCCAACGCGCAACCTATGCCATCCGCGGCAATCATGACCATGGCGTCGCCCAGCAAGTGCGCGTCAACGGCAAGAACGGCTACAAGTATCTGACCGGCGTTACACGGGTGGTCAACCAGGAACGCATCAGCGCGCACGACCGCCTCTATTTGAGTTCGCTGCCGGTGAGCAAGCGCGTCACGCTGGACAACACACGGTTTCTGATGGTGCATGCGACGCCGCGCGATCCGCTCGACGAATACGCGATCGCCGATGTCGATTTCTGGTCGCGGCGCCTGGGTGATGTCGATGCCCAGGTCATCTGCGTTGGGCACACGCATCATCCGTATGTCTTGGAGGTCGGCGACAAGCTGATTGTCAATCCGGGCAGCGTCGGCCAGCCGCGCGACGGCGATCCGCGCGCCGCGTACGCCGTCATCGACAACCAACGTGTCGAGTTGAAGCGGATCGAATACCCGGTGGAAGACACGGTGCGCTCCGTGCTGGAGAGCAACCTTCCCGAAACGGCCAAAGCCCTGCTGGTCGAAGTCTTTCGGACCGGGGCGCCTCCGAAGCCGGACAGCGGCAAGTACAAGACCGACAGTGCCGTTGGCGCCGCCCTGGAGCCAGCCCGCATCATGGATGAGCTCAACGCGGCGGCGCCGGCCGCGGACCGAGAAACCGATCCAGATAGCACGTCGCCGCTGCATCTTGCCTAGCTTTCGCACAAAAAGGGCCGTGTTCGTCGCCAGCATTCAAGTGATTTGATCCGATTGCACATACGCCCTATCCCGTGCCGATGAACAAGGAAGTTGCCCCGCCGCTGGGGGTGCGCCGCAAGTGGGTCCCTGGAAAGGACGCAGGACATGAACGAAGTTCTCACGCAATGGATCAATCACATGTTCGTTTGGATTGGCTTCGGGGCGGCCGTCGGCTTGTTGTCCAAAGCGATCCTTCCGGGCAAGGACCCGGGCGGCACATTCGCCACGATATTCATCGGCATCTTCGGCAGCATTATCGGCGCCGCGACGCTGTTCTTCTTCTCCGGCGAAAAAGTGTCGCCGCTCAGCATCATGGGCTTTCTGGTCGCCGTCGTCGGCTCGGCGCTGCTGCTCATCACCTACCGCTTGCTGAATGGCCGAGCGTTTCCGCGCGGCTTCAGCAAAGTTTGGAAATCGCGCCGCGGCGGCCATCGCCGGGTTGTTGTCGAAGAATAGTCCGAGATCCGCACTCGATTTTCCGAGCCTGTGGGTTCAGCCCGCAGGCTCGTCGCGTTCTGCCAGTTTGTTTTCGCACGCTACAGCCCACGACTGCCGGCAATTTGACGAGGCGCCTAACCCGTATTTCTCACCAATAGTGATGAGCTGCGCGGTGTCGGAGGGCGGGTTTTCTAACCTGCCCTGGCCAGACGGGTTAGAAAACCCGTCCTCCGGTGGTGAGAAATGCCGGCTAACACTCATCGGTCTTCGGTAACCGCAACTGCGCGGATGAGACGTCGCAGCGAAACACTTCCGCGGGGATGTCGGTGAACAGGTCACGATAGGCATCGGGGATCGACAAATCGGCGAGTGTCAGCAATTGTCCCGAAGCGTCTGCTCTTGCCGCCACGAGAAAACGGCAGCCGCGCAAGGATTCCAGGGCGCCGAGCAACTTCGCTTCGTCGTCGTCATAGTAGCGTGGCTGCATGAGGCGCAGAGCGGTATCGGCGCCGACGATGAATGTGGCTCCGGGAAATAGCTCAGCCTTGTGCGTGAACCTCGGGGCACGCGTGATCCAAACGCCGGCGCGGCCGACGAATGGCGCGATGCGTCTCTGCACCTCGTCGAGACTTAATTCGGGCTTGTCAACGTTGGCGACGCTCAATTCGAAGACGATCGGGCGGTCCAACAGTTTTGCGGCCGCCGCCGCCAGCTCCCAATGACCAGCATGGACCGGGTTAAAGGAACCGGGCAACAGGACAGAGGTGGAAGAAGGTGGGCGGGCGGCGTAACCAACCAGTACATTTGCCGAAGTCACGAGGACCGGCAGGTCATCCAGGGACAGGTCAGCCGAAGAGCGCATGATGATCAGGCTACCGTCAATTCCCGCTCAGCCTGGACAAGGGCCTCGTGTGTCGCGTGGACGGTTTCCGCAGCGCGCAGTTGATCGACGAATCCGGGTCGCAGCAGCAAGCGCGCGAGCCGGGCCAACACGCGGACGTGCGTGGCACGATCGCGGCAACAGACGAGAAAGAAGATGTCGCTGAGGCCGCCGTCCGCGGCGCCGAACGGAATGCCGCGCGGCGTGCGGGCATAGGCGATCAGCGCTTCGCCCTGGATCGTGTCGGCTAAGGGCCGGTGCGGGTGGGGCAGGGCGACGCCGCCTTCCAGCGCCGTGCTGCCCTGTGCTTCGCGCTGCTGAATGGCGGCGAGCAGCGCGACGGGATCGTACACCTGCCAGGTTTGTTCGGCGAGCGTCACGAGTTCGCGCAACACCGAGGATTTCGTGCCGGCGGCGAGCGGTACGGCCATGGCGGCTTCCGAGAGCAGCGACGCCAACAGCGGCTGGCCATCGTCGGCGCCGCGGTTCGCTCCGGTTTCCAGCGCGGTCAGTTGCGCATCGGTGTAATCGGGAAGCTGCGTTTCGAGCCAGTAGTGAATCTCGGCCGAGGCAAATCGCCATTCGCCGGCAACCTTCATGCCCGGCAGATGCCCGCGATTGGCGAGCTTGTGCAATTCGCGCGCATCGCGCTGCAGGTAGCTTGCCAACTGATCGAGGTCCATAATCTCGTTGTCCATGGGGCACCTTCTCTCACGCCGCGGGATGAGTGCAGCGAATCCCGCGGGTCGACCCGCGGGAATCGCTGCGCTCATCCCGCGGCGTGTCAATCATTTTTCATGCCGTAACAATCCCGGCAACTCAAACCCGCGGCCATCTTTGAGTAATTGATTGCGCGCCTGCGTTTGCTGGCTCAGGCCGTGAATCTTGATGAAGCCTTGTGCCGCGGCCTGATCGTAGTCGCTGCCGGCGTCGTAGGTGGCCAGCTTCTTGCTGTAAAGGCTGTTGTCGCTTTTGCGGCCCACCACGGTCGCCTTGCCTTTGAGCAGTTTCACGCGTGTCACACCATTGACATAGCGCTGATTGCTCACGACGAAGCTGGCGAGGTCGTAATGCAGCCCGCTGAACCATAGTCCGTTGTAAACCAGGTCAGCGTACTCCTGGGAAACCAGAGTCTTGAAGCGCATTTGCGGCTTGGTCAAGCACAGCGTTTCCAATTCGCGATGCGCCTCGTGCAGAATCACCGCCGCCGGCGCTTCGTACAGCTCGCGCGACTTGATGCCGACCAGCCGATTCTCGACGTGGTCGATTCGGCCGACGCCGTGTTTGCCGCCGAGCTCGTTCAGCTTTTCCAGCAGCGGCACGCCGTCCATCTTTTGACCGTTCAGGCCGACGGGCCGGCCTTGGTCCCATTCGATCTCAAGGTATTGCGGTTCATTCGGCGCCTTAATCGGATCGACCGTCCACGCAAACGCTCCCGGCGGCGGCTCGTCCCACGGATCTTCCAAGACACCCGCTTCGCAACTACGGCCAAAAATGTTTTGATCGATGCTGTACGGGCTTTCCGGCTTGGCCTCGACCGGAATGTTGTACTTGGCGCAATACGCCAGCGATTCGGGCCGCGTCATGCTCCATTCGCGCACCGGGGCGATGATCCTTAGCGATGAGTCGAGTGTTTGAAAAGTGCAGTCGAAGCGCACCTGGTCGTTGCCCTTGCCGGTGCAGCCGTGCGCGACCGCCGTGGCCCCTTTCTCATGAGCCACATCGACCATCAACTTGGCGATCAGCGGTCGGCCCAGCGCCGTGGCGAGCGGGTATTTGCCTTCGTAAAGCGCCCCCGCCATCAGCGCCGGCCAGACGAACAGATCGACGAAGAGGTTTCTAGCGTCTTCAGCGACGGCATCGACGGCGCCGGTTTTGAGGGCCTTTTCCTTGATCTGGTTGATGTCCTCGCCCTGGCCGAGGTCGCAGGTGTAGGTAATGACGTCCAGGTTGTATTTCTCACGAATCCATGGCACCATGACAGAGGTGTCCAAACCGCCGCTGTATGCCAGAATGACTTTGTCACGGGCCATCGCTGGGGTTCCTTCACGGACAAGCAAGCCCACGGACCGCCGTCCGTGGGCTTACGTGGTTGCCAGACCATTTTAGGGAACTGTTATCTTCAGAAGGACTGTTGTTTGTGTCAACGCCATTTCATCTTCTCCTGCCTCGCCAGTTTTACGACGCCATGCTAAAGCAGGCACAGGCGGAACTGCCGAACGAATGCTGCGGCCTGCTGGCGGGGCGCATCGAAAGTGGCGTCGGCCGGGTCGAAATGCATTATCCTTTGGTCAACGAATCGGCGAGTCCGTCGGAATACTATGCGGAGCCATTCGCGGCGCACAAAGACATGCGGATCAAAGGCGTCGATCTCTTGGCCATCTACCATTCGCATCCGACGTCGGAGCCGTTGCCCAGCAAGACGGATTTGGGGCGCAATTTCTTTGGTGCCGAGGTGGTCTTCTTGATTATTGGGTTGGCGGACGCCGTGCCCGTGGTGCGCGGCTGGTGGCTGACGGAAACCGATTTTGTTGAGGCGGCATGGGAGATCGTCGAGTAGGATAATCATCGCCAAGCCCCAGGGCGAGCGCAGCGAGTCCTGGGCGTCGGGCGCGAGAAACCCCAGGGCTCGAAGACTCGCCCTGGGGCTTGGGGGGGACATAATGGAGTATTTGAAAAAGCCGCAGCATCCGCGTTTCAACCGCCGCGACATGCTCCAGGCTGGCGCCATCGACCGCACCATGTGTATCACGCCGAACCGATTGCGGGTTTGACATAATCCCCAAGCCGCGGGATGAGCGCAGCGAATCCCGCGGGTTACCCGCAGGATTCACTTCGTTCATCCCGCGGCTTGCAACCACTTACCCATCAAACACCATGCACCGCATCACCCGCGAACAAGCCCGCAAATACGCCTTCGACTGGCGCGACGAACCGCTCGTACGCTGCAAGCCGGGCGACTCGGTCGAAATCGAAACCTACGACGCCTCGACCGGCTTCTTCAAGTCGCAGGGCGACAAGGCGATCCCCGGCAAGCGCCCCGGCTTCGATCGCGTGCCGCCGCTGGCCAATCCGATCGGCGGGCCGGTGTTTGTCGATGGGGCCCAACGCGGCGACGTGTTGGTCGTGACGATCGAGGACATCCTCGTCGATTCGTATTCCTGGCTTGCCATCGGCCCGCGCCGCGGACCCCTGGGCGAATCGACGCGCTGGCCGGAACTGTCCGCCGACTATACAACCAAAATCTTCAAGCACAGCCCCGGCCCCAGCGGCACGACACGCGACGGCACCCTCCATTTCAGCGACACGCTCTCCTGGCCGATCACGCCTTTCATCGGCACGCTCGGCGTCGCGCCGGATCGCGAAGTCACCACCAGCCTCGACGGCCAAGGCGAATGGGGCGGCAACCTCGACATCCGCGACGTCGCCCCCGGCAACAAAATCATGCTGCCGATCCATCATCCCGGCGCTCTGTTCTATTTGGGCGACGTGCACGCCAGCCAGGGCGACACCGAGTTCACCGGCACCGCCGCCGAGACCAAAGCGACCGTCCGCGCCAAATTCGACATCATCAAGAACAAGAAGATCCCCTGGATGCGCATCGAGAAGCCGAATTCGATTATCGCAATCCACGCCAATCGGCCGCTGGAAGTGGCCGTGGAGACCGCGACCTTTCAGCTCATGGATTGGCTGATCACCGAATACGGTTTCACGCCGACCGATGCGTATTGCCTGGTCAGCACCTGTCCCGATTTCCGCATCAACATCTATCAGATGTGCAAGATTCGCCAGTTGAGCTTCGTCGCCGGCGCTGAAATTCCGAAGAGATATCTGCAGTAGACCCGGTGTAGCCCTCTCGTTCCGCGACAGGAAAGCGAGCAGCCAAGGACATCGACGAACTAACGCTGGAAAAGACCGGCATGACGTTCCTGAAGGCACAGATGAACCCCGACCTTTTAACCGACGACCTCAAGAAGAAACGCGCGGGCAATGAAAGCTTCTGGCTCGTCGGCCAGCCGGACATTGCCCTGCGCCGGGTGAAGGAACCCGGTCGCTTACGCGACTCGGCTCGCCAGGTTTTGGAAGTGGAAGTCTACGGCTTCGACTACTACAACCCCCGCAAAGGAACGATCGAGTCGGGGGACACGTCGAACATCGCGATGTGGTTGCTCGATCCTGATTACGACGGCCGCAGCCTTTTCCCTCGCCAGGTGTTCTTTCCGATGGCCGGCGACAAGGAAGGCTGGGCGAAGCTGGCGCGAAATCTGAATGCGGAGATCGACGAGGATTTGATCGAAGCGTATCGGGGCGTGGTGTCGTTGCCGTTTGAACTCGGCGACAACCGCCGCGTTGCCGTAAAGATCATTGATGACCGCGGCATCGAGTCGCTGCGCGTGCTGGCGGTCGAATAATGCAAAGGCGAGCCGAGCCGCGTAAGCGGCCGGGTGGGGCGCACGACAAACCCGGCCGCTTACGCGGCTCGGCTCGCCAGGGGGCAAATCATGGATCGCTATTGGCTCATTACGTGGACGTGCTACGCCACCTGGCTGCCTGGCGCGCAGCAGGGATTCGTGAGCCACGTGCGCGACGAGCATGGCAACCTGGTCATTCACAACATTCCCGGTACGCCCTATGACGCCGACATGCCGAAGCTCGAAAACTTCGCGCGGTCGATCATGAAGGGGCCACCGGTCAGCTTGGACAAGCGGGACGCCGAGGCATTGATCGCGCAATATCAGGAGACGGCCCGCATCCGCGGCTGGGAATTGCAAGCGGCCAGCGTGATGTACAATCACACCCACGTGGTTGTCGGCGTGCCGGGCGATCCGGATCCGCAATCGATTTTGGAGACGCTCAAAAGCTGGGCCACCCGGGCGGTCAAGAAGCATCGACCGCAGCCGCCCAACGGCACGTTTTGGACCGAGAAGGGTTCCAAGCGGAAGCTGCCCGACGAAAGGGCGGTTCGCGACGCGGTGATCTACGTGGTGCGAAAGCAGCCGAGTCCATTGGCGGTGTGGTATCACCCGAAATGGCAAGCGGCGCTTGAGGAATACGACAAGGCGAATCAAACGCCGGCGAGCCGAACGCCGTAAGGCGTCGGGTGATTTCTATCGGAGGAGAACCGGCCGCTTACGCGGCTCGGCTCGCCATTCATGTCAAAAACCATCAGTCACCTGATTATTAACTCGCCCTATGAAGAGCCCGCGTTTCACTGGCACTACGACCGTGAGACACGCACCTTCTCCACCGCCGATGGGCGCCGGCCCGCGGGCTACGTCCGCGCCACCGCCGAGTCCAAGGCCTTCGACGATCCCGGCGTCTTCGTCGAATTGCCGCTTGTGAATCAAATACGGCCGCGGATCAAAGAATGGCGTCGGGCCGGCTATCCCGGCGTCAGCGGCATCACGCGGCGTCTGCTCGAACACTGGCAAGACCCGACCGAACGCGAAGGACGACGGTTCTTCTTCTGCCAACTCGAAACTGCCGAGACCATGATCTGGCTCACCGAAGCATCGGCGGCCGAACGGCAGGGCATCGAGATTCCAAGCGATGGCGGGCCATTTCAGCGCGTGTGCGCCAAGATGGCTACGGGCACCGGCAAGACCATCGTCATGGCCATGCTGATTAGCTGGCACGTGCTGAACAAGGTGACCTATCCGCAAGACCGCCGCTTCGCCAAGCACGTGTTCATCGCCGCGCCGGGGCTTACGGTACGGAACCGCCTGCAAGTGTTAATCCCCGATCACGACGGCAACTATTACGATCAGTTCAATGTTGTTCCCGCCGGGCTCCGCGAAAAGCTGCGCCAAGGCAAAGTCCTCATCCGCAATTGGCACGCCCTGAACTGGGAGAGCGACGAGCAACTTGCCAAGAAGAAGACCGTGGACAAGCGCGGGGCCAAAAGCGACGAAGCGTATGTGCGCGAGGTGCTCGACGAACTGGCAAACACGCGCAATCTGCTGGTAATCAACGACGAGGCGCATCATGCCTGGCGCGTGCCGGCCGGCGGCACAATCAAGGGGCTGGACAAGGCCGAAGTGGACGAAGCGACCAAATGGATCGGCGGCCTCGATCGTATTCACCGGGCGCGGGGCATCCTGACCTGCTACGACCTGTCCGCGACGCCCTTTGTGCCGACCGGCAAACAGAGTTCGGAGGAGGCGCTGTTCGGGTGGATCGTCAGCGACTTCGGGCTCAACGACGCCATCGAAGAAGGCAAGCCGGACGTGGGCAAACTGACCGAGATCGACCTGGCCGAGCTGGCGCGGAAGTTCCGCATGCAGAAAATCGTGTTCGAGACCGCCCGCGACATTTTCGAGCAAATGCAGCCGACCTGGCGCGGCGGCCGCGACGACTTGCTCGGACAGGTGATTCGTCTCGTCGAGCGGTTCGTGCAATCCGACCGGATCACCATCCATCCGACCGGCTACGCGGACGTGAAGGACATTTTGAAGAAACATGGTGCGATAGAGTCATGATTGCGGGTCCGCAAGCAGAAGGCGACCAGCTGCCTACAGGGGACGGATTACAGCGTTTCAGCCTTGCAACGCGACGCTTCCCCCTCCTGGCGGCTTCGTCGATCATACCCTCAACCGAGGCGTCGCACGTTGGCCGCTGTTCGAACAAGACGGCGCTGACGAGGCTTGCGAGCGTGCCTTGACCCGGCTGCACCGTGCAGGCGCGATGCTTGCACCACAAGGTTGTCAGAATCACCCTTTCCCGAAAACGAAGTCGCTTGGCGAGTTGGCAAACTGGCGCACCGGGCGCGGTTTTTGCCGGCACTGCCAATCGGCCAAAATCACCGCAAAAGCTGACAGAGTTAGCATTTACGTCCGTCGGCATTCGCGGTGAGCCTGGTGCTCGACGGGTAAAATGCGCTGAAAAATCTGAGGAATTCTGAAGGCGATTTTTCGCTACAACTCTATGAGCCACTTGGAGTTGCCACGAAAAAGTGCCTCGAAATCGAGCCACATCCCGTGGCGAGTTGGCAAACTGGCAAACCCGCAGGTAGTTTTGCCTATACGCATTGCTCGGTTGAGACTTTCTTAATTCGATGTGCAAGATTCGCCCATGGAGCTTCGTCGTCGGCGCGGAACTGCCGAAGCGGCATTTGCACGCCGATTACCACGACAACGTCAGCCTTCCTTACTCCATCACCTTGAATCCCATCGGCGGCGGACTCTTTCAATACTCGAACAAGTCCTTTTACCCGATCGACGGCCAGGGCTTCGGCAACGAACAGCAATCCCACAACTACAGCTTCACTTTTGAAGTTCACACCACGTTCGGCTACACAGGCAGCGGCGTCTTCACGTTTTCCGGCGACGACGATGTCTGGGTTTACATCAACAACCAGCTCGTCATCGACCTGGGCGGCGTGCATCCGGAAGAAACCGCCACCGTCAACCTGGCCACCTTGGGCCTTACTGTTGGCCAAAACTATTCGCTCGACGTGTTCTACGCGGAGCGACACACGGTTAGCTCCGATTTCACGATGACAACGGACCTGGCATTGCAAACGAGCGGCACGGCGTCGGAACCCGCCCGCCTGACGCTCCTCGGCATCGGCGTCGCCGGGTTGGTTGGCTACCGCCTGAAACGGAAGAATCAGATGCAAAGGCCTTGAGACGAAAGCAAATGGCCGGTGCGATCTTACCCCAAGCAAGTCCCTCGCCGGCCTGCCATCGCCCCGGTGGCGAACCGCGAAACCGCAATCAAGGAACCAGCCGAAAGCCCAGGTTCACCTGGCGGAAATGAGCATCGCCCGTGAAGACATCGGTGAGGCCGAGGTCCTGCATGACGACCATCGACGTGAAATCGACGAAAGAGATATCCGGCTTGTCGTGGTATTTCTGGCGCATTTGCCAGGCGCACTGGAAGCAATCAGGGGAGATATGGACCAGTTGCAGAATCCCCGTATCCGCCTTGGTGAGCAAGCGTCTGATGAAGTCGCGGGCTTGAGATTCCGGGGTGGCGTCATACAGGAAATCGATCAACTCGCCGACGACGTAGTCCGTGGTGACATACCGTCGGCTCGCTTTCAGGTGCTTTCGATGCTGCTTGATGACGACGCGATGGTACTGATCCGTGTCGTCGGCCATGCCAATCCAGGCCCAGGTGTCGATGAAGATCATCGGCCGCGCCTTCGCTTAAGGTACTTGTCATGATTAGCGGCCCCATCCGTGCGTCCGGAATGACAAATGCCGATGAGGTCGGCATAGGGATCTTCCTCGTTCAACGGCGTGATGGTCACGCGCACCGACGCGCCTTCGGCAAGGGCAATGGGTTTCTTGAATTTGAGCCGGCCGTTCTTGTAGACGGCGTCCACGGTTTGCGTCATCACGGTCCTCCCAAAAGAATTGGACGCGCGTCCTGATGCATTGTACCTGAGAATCCGGAAAAAGGAAACGCGCTTCGCTGAACCTGGACCCTTGAAAGAAAAGCGGCCGGTGCGTTTCGCCGCCAAGCAGAAGCCGCACCGGCCCGGCGCTTGGTCTGCGCGTCGAATCGTCGCCGCTCGGATTGCTGCGTCGATTGGTTGCTGATCGCGCCGCCTGATCTCAATGACCTCACGGTCGCTTCCCCCTAGCGCGCTTGTCTCCGCACGGAACGCCTTGAATCCCGTGAAAATCGCGGTCAAGCGGTTGGAGAAGTGGCGATGCAGACCAAGAAGAGAAAAAAACGCGGCAAGCCGGATCCGGCGATCCTTGCGGACATCGTCAAGCGGGTGGTGCGTGCGGCCAAACCGGAGAAGATCGTGCTGTTTGGGTCGGCGGCGCGGGGCGAGATGGGGCCTGACAGCGACTATGACTTGCTGGTTATCAAGGGGGCAAGTACAAACGCCGCCGTGCTGTTCCATTTGCGTCATCTCGAAGTGATCCCCGAACTCAGGCCGCAACCGGCATTCTTGCTTGGACTTGCGACGCACTCCGAGTTAACTGATCGGTCTGGTTCACGATCAAGCCGCGACTTCCCATTTCATTCATTTACGTTCAGCACACACCCCAAGTGTCGAATGAAAAAACCGAGAAATCGCAACTCTCGACTGGGTCTAATGTTGCGACACGTCCTTGCGTAGCGTTTCATTCAGCACTTCATGGCCCTGAACGAAACCGACGGCGGGAACGGCTCGGGTTCCAATGGGCCACTGAACCAGGAGCGACATGGCGCCCGTCGCCGAGACTTCCTTGCTTACCAGCCCCATGAGTAGTACCGCCAATGGTAGGGGGGATAATAAATGACCGGCGGCGGTTGCTGGATGATGGTCTGCTGCTGCCGCACCGCGTCTGCCGCCGCCTTGGTCGCGTCGGCCGTCGCTTTCGCCTGGGCCGCCAGGAGCTTTTGGTGTTCTTGTTCCGTTTCGCGTTTATCTTGGTCAAACTTGCGCTGTTGCGCGGCGAACCTGTCTTCCAATTCCGCCCGCTGTTTCAGGTCGGTGATCCTACTCATGGCATCGCGGTGGTTGTCGCGCATCAAAACTTCTTGGTCCCTAAGTTTGGCCACCATGTTGTTGATCGTGTTGCGTGTTTCCGACTCCAACCGATTGAAGCGTTCCAGTTCGGCCTTGCGCAGCTCGACCTCCGCGGTGGCGCGCTCGATTTCTTTTTTCTGGGCGGCGGCCTTTTCGAGGTCTTCCATTTTGCCGCCCCGAATGACGGCGGGGACAATGAGGAGGAGCAAAACGACGCCGGCGGCCCCGAGCGCAAACGTTCGCGTGGACATGGTGTACGAGCCAATGGTGATCTGGCCGGGCGGCGCCGTTGCCGGCGCACCGGGAGCGGCGCCTGGAGCCGTGGGCAGCGCGTATCCGGCCTGAGCGCCGAAGGGCTGAGGCCTGCTTGCATCGGAAGCCAGGATGGTCTTGTTCAGATTGGGCCCCGCAGGCGGCGCGGCCGGCACTTGCAATCGCTGGCCGCACGCGGGACATGGCTTCTTGGTCAAAGCCTCACTGGCGGGAGACTCCAGCGGCTTCTTGCAGCTGGGGCAGTTGTACTTGATCGGCGGCGCGGCCGGTCTGCTAGTTTCGTCGGAAGCCAGCAGCGTCTTGTTCAGATTGGGCTGCGGAGCCGCGGCGGGCGGCGGCGCGGCCGGCACCTGCAAGCGCTGTCCGCAGACAGGACAGGGTTTCTTGGTGCCGGCCTCGATGGAGGGAGATTCCAAAGGCGCCTGGCAGCGCGGGCAGTTATACTTGATCGCCGGCGCCGTGTCGCCGAGCATGGTCTTGTTGTAAGCCGACTCGGGTGCCGGCTGGGGCTTCATGGGGATATCAGGTTCCGTAATGGATTTGCCGGCAAAGAACGGGGACTGGCAGTTGGGACAAACCTGCCGTTTGCCCATGTCCCCTTCCGGGATGGTAAACTTGTACTGACAAGCCGGGCAGTTGACTTTCGCGAACATGGGCTGTCACTCCTTGGGGCGCGTGAACTTTGGGACAACTCAAGCGACAAGAGCGAGGACTGAAATTCGCTTGCCAACGCGGCTTGGCTCGTCGGTTCCGTCAACTCCGGCAATTCGCCATCGCGAATCGTAACGCGCCAACTGGACATCCGCAAACGTTTTCCTCTACGGGACTACCCAGGCGCCGTTTCGGTAGAGGCACTTGCGCGGATCAAATTCGGTGATGGTTTCCAGACTCAAGGGCGATACCGGACCTACTTGGCGCGCCCGGAGAATGGACGACCAGGTTGTCGCGCCGGTTCCTTTTTTGCCGCCGGCATCGCCGCCCGACATTTGATCGACTGCCCACAACTCGGCTTGAAGGATGATGCGCATGGCGTCGTCGGGGAAGGTTTGATTGACGCCCGTCCCGTCGCAGGCCGTGCAGTCGAGTATTTTTTGGCCTTTGCACGTCGTGCATAGTTGGAGCCCCCCAAACACCTTCGTTCCCCCAAAACCGTTGCACATCGGGCACACCACTTTTCCACTTGGAATCAACTTGCTTTTGTTGCATGTTGAACAGTTGGCGTCGAGACACCTCTGAACGAACTCCTTTTGATCCATCATGCCGGGTGCCATGCTGCAAACTTTGTCCATGTCTTTGCTCTTGGTGGCAAAGCTCCAGGCGTTCAATATTTGCCCCGTCCGATACCACTGCAGTGCCTTTTGAAAGTCTTGCAGCGCGCTGGTTTTGTCTTTGGGCATTGGCGCCGGCTTCACGGCATCCCGCTTCAAGACATCGGCAGCGCCCTTCGGATCGAGCAGGAACGCCATGGCGCGGCATTTGCGGGCCTCCGCCGGCGTGCCGGCAAGGGAACTCATGCTGACGAGCGCGCTTGGTCCGAATTGTTGCGGGTCGAGATAGGCGGCGATCAAGAACAAACGCCTGGCCATGTACTTGGCTTCCGGGTCGTCGGCGAGTTTCTTGTCCGCTAGCACTTCGGCATAATCGCGATATGCCTTGGGATCGTCCTTGACGAGTTTTGCCAGGCGGTCCTTGTCGATCTCGTGGATGATATTGACTTTGTATTTGGCTCGGTCGTAGGGTTTTTCCTTTTCCTTACCGTCCTTGAACACACGAATCACCAGTGTTTTGTCGTCTTTGCTGACGAGGTAACCGACGACCCGGATTTTGACGGGTGGTGCTCCCATGAAGGGTGGTTCGAATATGTCAATGATGATCGCCCAAGCCGCGGAGGGCATGCCCAACCAACTCATTGCCAACCCAAGGATGATATTACGCCAGCGCATCGTCTATCTCCTGATCACTTGAGATTGTGAGCCAGCTTCCAGATTCTGAGGACCTTCTCTTCGCCCGCGCGCAGCTGATCGAGCACGCCCTGAGACCGGCGGTCGTGGCCAACCAAGTCTTGCTGGATCTGCACCATGCCCTTGGCCTGAGCCGGCGCCTGCGCCTGCACATAGAGCGTCAGCACTTTGATCCAGGTGCGCTGCAGCAGAACCATGTGCTCCAGGTCGTTGTCGGCGATGAACTGTGCGACCTGAAGGTGACGGCCGATCTGCTCCAGGTACTCCTTGTCCTCGGCGGCCGGATTCTGTTGGGCCGCTTTGGCCGCCACGTGCTTGATGACCCTCTCCAGCACCTGGGTGGGTCGCGTCAGCGCCAAGAAGTCGGGGTCGTCGATGCCCAAAGCCAGGCCCTGTTCCTTGTACAGGTCGCGCAGGATTTCGGCGGCTTGGTCGGCGCCGGTCATGACGCTTCCCGTCAGGTCCAAAGCTCGTTGCAGCAGCATCTTTCTGCACGCCGAGCGCCAATCTTCGTCCCTGGCAAACCGCAGCGGTTCCCCGAGCACGCCGCCGACGATTGCCTCCGTTGTCTTTTGCGAGACGTCATCCTTGCCGGCATAGTCGGCCAGCGCGAGCAGCAGATGGCGGCACTTGGCAAAGGCTTCCAGCTTGGCCCTCACGTCATCAAGCTCGCTTTTCTGTTGAATCGTCACGAGCAAATACTTGGCGATTTTCTGGGCATGGCGCGGCGCCAAATCGTTGGACACGCTGCCGGCAAGGTTGTTGAACGCAGTGACCCTCACATCTGTCTGCTTGCTGTCGAGTTTCGCGAGGTCGCTTTGGCTCACTTGCGTCTCTTTCTTGTCATCCGCTTTCAGCGCCGCCTGGGCGGGCGCCAAACCGCCCATCATCGTCTCTTTTTTCTCATTCGCTTTCGGCCCCGCCTTGGCAGGCGCCACGCCGCCCATCATCCCAGGCGCAAGTCCCTTCTTGCCGGCCTTGACGCGGGGAGCGCCGAATCCGCCGGGGCCGCCCAAGCCGCTTTGTTGAACTTGAAGGGTGTAAGGACCCGTGGCGCCGCCGCTATAGGTGGTCGCAATGACCCGATAAACACCGTCAGCCTGCGCCGGAAACACAATCCGCGAGTTGAGTCCGTCGCCGCCGTCGTCATTCGCGGCAAGCTGGGCGCCATTGGGAGCCTCCAACCGAAGATAGGCGTCAAAGGCGCCACTCATCAAATCAATGGTATAGAGCTGACCCGCCTTCATTGCGATGGGATACACCTTGCAGAAGTGGCCGCCTCGGACAGGGTCGCGTTCGCTGGCCGGCGTCAATTGTCCCTGAAAAACCTTGGGCTGAGCGCCCACGGCGATGCCCGCCTTCGTGGCCGGTTGCATGGGATCCTCGTCAGGCGGTTTCGCGGCGACGGTTTTGGCCGGCTCGGCTTGCTCAATTTCCGGAACCTTGGCGACCAGTTCATCAAACCGCTCCACGCCCGCGTCTTTGTGAAACAGATTGCACGCCATCGTGGAGGCATGGGCCAGACGCACCGTATCCTGCAAAAGGGCGGTTTCTTTCTTCTGCGCCGACTTGACGGCCGACAAGCTGCTGCTGGTCAGTTTTTGCAACTGCGCTACCCGTTCGGCAGGCGAAATCTTGGCGCTGGCGGCCGCGCCGACCAGGCTGGTCCGGATCGCCGCCACCTTTTCGGCGTGCGTTAGCTTGTCGTTGGCCGCTGCCTTCCACTTGGCAGCCAGTAACCGTTCCATCTTCCGCGCCAGATCGGGGTTCGCTTGCTCATAGCAGTCGACGATTTTCAGGCCGATGGCGAGGTTGTTGCTTTCCAGGCACGATTGCAAGATCGGCTCAAGCTTCGGCCACGCGTCGGTCCCCTTGGACAGACCGACGGCGATCAAGTCCACGTCGAACTCTTCTCGAAAGGCCGGAGCAAGGTGCTGCGGAAACTTTTTCATCAGCAAGGCGCGCATCACCAAGGCGTGTTCAATCGACTTGCTTGCCGTCAGCAGCGTGTTGCGGTAACACCGCACGGCGAGCAACTTCTCGGTCTGCGCCTTGAGTTCATCAGGCGGACCACTTGGGTCGAGGCCAAACCCAAAGACCGTGCCGAGATCATGTGCCAGGCTTCGGGCTCTTTCCGGCCGGATGGCCTTGTGGGTCAGGGCCGCGAAGCCTACCTGAAGCGACCAGAAACCGCGCTCCAGTTCTTCACCTTTCTCCTCGGGCCGAAACTCGGCGCCGTCCCGCGGAATCTGGCTCGTCAACGCCGGCCGCAACGGCGCCATGTTCCGCTCGATGGGCTCGAAGACGCAGCACTCCGCGAGCAATCGGCCCAGCGGCTCCTTGGCTTTTGGATTGCGCACCAGCTCCGGCAGCTTCGCCGCCAGCTTCTCGTAGGCTTGGTAGCGTTCCACATCGGACTTGACCGCGAGGCCGTCGAAAACCGCTTGATCTTGCGGCACAAGGTTCTTCAGCTCCCGCACCAAAACGGCAAGCTTGGTGTCGGGGATGCTGTCCCACCACGCCTCGCTTTGCGGCGCGGGGTTGTTGAGCACAACGATCGGCGGATTCTCAGGTTCTTCGTTCCCGCGACTCATGACGAACGCGCCAACGCCGGCCGCGATGACGAGCAGGAGACCGACCCCCGCGAAAATCCAACGCAGCGGCAGCCTGCCGCGCGGCTGCTCCGCCTCGGCATCCACGTCCGGACGAGCGGCCGCGATCGCCAGGGTCACCGGCACGATAAACTGCTGTTTGCCGTTTCCCTGAATCGTCACGTCGGCGTGGAGCGTTTCCCCCGGACGGGGCGGAACCTCGATTTGCAACGGGATCGTGACGGTGTTGCCCTGCGACTTTCCCGGCCCCGCTTTGATCCAATGCTGATTGCTCCAGGCCTGGGCGTAGACGGGCCTGGACTCCTTGGTGCTGATCGTCACGTGCTTCGTCAGCTGTTTTCCGGGCTTGCCTTTGCAAAGGATGCGCCCGGTGTCGATTTCGAGGCGCGGCGGCTTGGTCAAGCCCAACGCTTCGAAGAATTGCTGCACGGCGCCCTTGCCTGTACCTTCCGTGCCCTGAATCGGATAGGTCCAGCCGTTGCTCGCATACCAGGCTTTCACGGCCCCTTGTTCGAACAGGAGCGCGGCTTCCTGCGGATGGGCCTTGGCCTTGACGGCGAGTTCGTGCGGCGATTTCGCGCCCGCCAAAACATTGTTGGCATAGTGCCCTTGGGGAAAGGGGCGGACCGGGACGTTCGCCCGCACCGGCAACGTGAGCGCGCCGCCGTTGGTGTCGATGACGATTTCGCTTTCCAAGGGCTTCAGCCCAGCACGCAGCTTGCTGCCCAGGACGCGCACCGGCAGGGTGTAGATGTTGCGCGTTTGAAACATCTTCAGCGACTGCCCCCCGGCAGGATCACCAAAGGAGAGCCAATCGCAGTCCGTCGTTACCATGCCGCGCAGCACCAGCATGCCCTGGTTCGTGATCCGCAGCTCGAACTTGTGATCGGTCCCCGGCGTGAGCGTGCCCAGGTCTTCCTGCGCCGACGGCAGGGCCAGCTTCGGCAGGCGCAGTGCATTGGGATCGGCCGGGAATTTCTCCAACAATTGGCTCAGCCCGACGTCGCGGTCGGGTTCCTTGGCGGCTTGGTTGGCGGCGACCACCAGATCGAGTCGCCCGATCGCGCTGAAAAACGAGGGCCAGATGCCGTCGGCCAGCAGACTGCGCGCTTCGTCCCAGCGTTCATCGCAAGCCAGCGCCAGTTGATTGAAATTGGCGCAGCCTTGACCATCGGAAAAGCAGAACGGCATGGGAAAGGGCAGCGTGCCGATCTGGAGCGGCCCGTCATGGCCTTCCTGGGATAGATGCCGGCCATCGTAGTAGCAATAATTCGCGTTCGCCGGATTGGTTTTCGAACAAGCTGGGCACAATGTGGCCATGGGAACCTCGAAATCCGCTTCTGCACTCGACATTTTCGGCGAAATCGCCAGCATTGCAAGCGCAAATTAGGCTCATCCGCGCAGAAATAAGCCGGGAGCAGGTGTCAAAGCCGGGAGCAGGTGGCAGAGGAGCAGAGCAGGTGGCAGGAACCGTTTTCCGCAAATAAGAGCAGTTGCCCAGCCTGGGACGGCGTGTGCGGACGGCCCGGTCGGCGTTGCGTGCTTTGCAAGCCGAATGACTTCACCGTGCCATCGATCCAAGCAGCGCTGCCAAACGGTTGGCCGCGGCGGTTGCAGCGCCGGATCGCGGCTTCCGCGCCGACGGTTTGCGGCGCGTTCACCCATGGCGTCCATTCGGCCGGCACGGGCGCCGGTCCCGCAACCAGCACCGGCCGATCTTCCACCGGGGCGTGCAAGCGCTGCCATAGGCTGCCCCAGGGCCAGTCCTCCGCCCGCTGGACCAACGCGGCCCGCAGCGCGTTGCGCTCCACATACCGACCCACCGTCAAGAGATGCTCGGCCGACTCAACCAGGAAGGACTTGAATCGTCCTTGGTAAAGGTGGCCGGAACCGACATTGCGTCGGCAGGCGTGCCAGCGCTGCGTGTGCGTCAACGTGAGCCAACCGACAAACCGCGACAGGCTGCCGTCGCGTTCGGGCCAAACCACCAGGTGCCAATGGTTCGGCATGACACAGTAGTGCAGCAGGCGCATGGGATGTTCGACCTGCGCAGCGCGGAGTGCTTGCAGAAAAGCGGCATAATCGCGCGCGTCCGCGAAAATCTGCGCCCGGCCATTAGCGCGGTTGAGGACGTGGTAAACCAGCCCGCCCACCTGGGTTCTGCGTGGCCTTCCCATCCCCGCATGCTGGCCCGACATCGTCACCACGTCAAGCAAATTCTAAAAAAACGGTTCCTGACACGAATGGCACTGCCGGGGTTGCGTGCTTGCGGCGGCGCGTAGGGCGGACGCCAACACGCATCCGTGCTTGCAAAAGATGCCGCTGGGGACGAAAAGCGGCAGCTGCTCTTGGCCTGGAAC
>Ga0080064_1002149_pt1 | contig 35105 bp, 40 predicted proteins | sample Subgrocontami54m_FD_69260 | JGI IMG/M metagenome (GOLD analysis project Ga0080064, IMG submission 69260) | Subsurface groundwater microbial communities from S. Glens Falls, New York, USA - GMW46 contaminated, 5.4 m (SPADES assembly) (version 2) ...
CAAAGCAACCTCCTCATTTGAAAATGTTGTTCTCATGTTTTTTTGTTAATTATCTAATAATTCTAACAAAAGAAACCAATGAATTGTGAAATCTGTGTCCACTTTATGGGGTACAGATCAACGGTGCGCGGGAGAGGAATCGAACCTCCATGCCCGAAAGGGCGTTACCACCTCAAGGTAGTGCGTCTACCAATTTCGCCACCCGCGCGTTTATTTGTCAAATATACAAGACTTCTTCTGGCAACTCGACAACTATAGCTAAAATTTTTACTATTTACAATAACAAAAAACAAACCATTGGGTTTAAATCTTGTTATTTATATCTAAAATTATTTCGTAACCTCTTCTTTTGAAGCTTCCACCTCTACAGCTTTTGCCGCTACATTATGCTTTGTATCAGTATTCTGTCCTGGATCCTTCACAGACAGAATGCGACGCATCTGCTTGCGGATTTCTTTGGAAGCCTTCTCGCGAATGAAATATAGTTTGGCACGGCGAACCTTGGAACGACGAATAAGTTCAACCTCATCAATCATTGGAGAATATAGTGGAAAAATGCGCTCAACGCCGATACCACCGACGACTTTGCGAACCGTGAATGTCGCACCAGCCTCACTGCCATGTTTGCGTGCTAGAACTAGACCCTCAAATGCTTGGAGGCGGAACTTACCTTTGTCTTCCTCGATCTTCTGCCAGACGCGTACCTGATCACCTGAACGAATGTCCAGTTTCTTGCGCTCTTCAAGTTTGACAGTTGAAATAATCTTGGTTGCCATAGTGGAGGTACATTATCATAACAAGTAAAAATATTCAAGTTGCTTACGTTGTAACCTCGGTAGTGTACACCTGCATTTTGCTTATATGCCGAGTTACCACGAAACTTTTATATAACCACAACTTCTCCCATGCAGGTAAAATACCAGTATGTGCTATGCGAGCTGTATTCCAAGTTCTTTATATGCATGCTTAAAATCCTTCGGCAATGGAGCTTCAACTTTCACTCGCGTACCCGTCAACGTCTCAAATTCTATAGACCGAGCATGAAGCGCTGTTCGTGCGAAACCAAGCGCCATGGGACGTTTTGGGGCATACAACATATCTCCTACAACAGGATGTTGATTTGCCACCATGTGCACGCGAATCTGATGTGTTCGACCAGTCTTTGGTTCAACTTCAAGTAGTGAAAATTTTTCCATCTTTCCACCATCTACGAGCGCTGTACCATTATTTATTTTCGTCCAATAAGTCTCCGCGTCACGCATCTCCCCTCTCGCACCACGCTGTGCCGACCATTTTCGAAAATCTGAACTACTGCGACCGATTGGGCGAGTAATGGTGCCGAATTCTTCATCCATTTCTCCCCAAACGAATGCCAGATATTTTTTGATCATGGCACGGTTTTGAAATTGTTTTTTTAGATGAGCATGACCTGCGACAGTTTTTGCTATAAGTAAAGCACCCGAAGTCTCACGATCAAGGCGATGCACGATTCCTGGTCGTGCTGTAGGTGACCCATCAACACCATGCGCCGGCTCTCCAACATCTTTGGTTTTGGGGTATTTTTTGAGTATCCAATCAGTCAAAAATGGTCCATGGGCGCGACCGTCGGAGTGCACCATAAGACCTGATGGTTTGTTGACCACGATGCAATCGTTGTCTTCATAAAGAATATCTACCTTGGGTATTTTCGTAACTTTGTTGCTCATACGATGAATATACGCTAATCTAAGAGAGTTCACAATGTGAGCACTGTTTAGTTGAAATTCTGGTCTCGAATTTCCTTCAGCTTCGCTAAAGGAAATCTCTCGATCCGAATTTTCCTGGGTAGGAAAATTCGCGCGATTAGCTCAGTTGGTAGAGCAACATGTTTACACCATGAAGGTCGCAGGTTCGAATCCTGCATCGCGCACAAACGTAAAGTTACCACCAACGAGCCAATTTATTGTCCCCTCGGGAGGAATCGAATAACATCTAAAGGCTTTTATGTTCCTGTGGAATATCAAGTGCTAACTAATCATTGTCCCCTCGGTTGGAATCGAACCAACATCGACGGCTTAGAAGTCCGCAGTTCTGTCCATTGAACTACGAGGGGGACTATGTCACAAATTATCACACTTTTGCCAGTTATCACAATGACGGATCTCCCACCGCACTGTACCCTTTCAAAATACTGGCTCGTTCTGCCGCGCGCTTATCAAAATCTTTGAGGGTGCGCGACAAGGCTGTAGAATCAAAAACCTGCGCGGAATTGGAATTTGTAACATTCGTAGCCGCTGACAAACTATTTTGTGTATTGAAATACGTTATAAAACCAGCTCCGATATAGACACCTGAAAGAATCGTTGTGATAATAATCATATAGGACCAATCTAGATACGGATCGTTCAATATGCGGTGCAAAAAAGAATCTTGAGGACGTTTTGATGAAGCATGTATATCTGAATGAGAAAAAAATTGCATATATGTAAAATTAATTTGGATTACGAATAGAAATCGCGTCTAACGCAAACGAAAGTTTCCATGTTTGTCTTGGATTTTTTGCATCCAAAGCTCCGGAGGTATCCAAACGAACATTGCTGATATTTATTTTGTATGGCAAATTCTCCGCGCTTATGAGTGTGCCCATGACCGCAGACCACGTTCCTTGGACATTTACATGCATATTTATATGACCAAGTTTTCCTACTGGACTTGTCGCCAAATCATCCGCCACGATCGATGAAAGTGAAATGGTACTACCTAGATGATTCCCGAGAGCTTCAATCATTTCTATAAATGAAACCTTGTCACTATCAGACACGAAAAACGTAGCGAGTTTTGCTCGATCATGCACGGTCGCGTCATACAACGTCGCCAAAGTTTTTCCTTGGCTATTGTAAAGTTGTTCTTTTTTTACATCCTCACGGGCAGACAACACACGTCCTAGTGATTTATCAATCGTATTGTACATATACCCATACAGCGCATAGACAAAAAGCGTAACTGAAAAAGCAAATATGAGTAATGCTATGTGACTATGATGATGCTTCATGGCAGTATATGGGTGACTTTAAGGGAAAAATTTATATCCTTACTTTTGTCAAAAATAGTGATCGGCAAATCGACCTTGTTTCCCACGGACAGACCTTGTAAACGTGTTTTGAAAGCGACGAGTGACTCTCGTGTAGGAGCGACACCTCCCAAAGTGATGGTTGCTGTAGTCGTTCCAATATCATTAAGTACAATAGATGTAATATGCACCTGACCGCGCGCGACAATAATCCGTTCGATAAGATCTGAAGGCGTAACTCCAGTTGATACAGCCGAAAGAATCTGTATTTTATCTGAATCGGACTTTAACTCATTTTGCAAACTTGCGACACCAGAATTATCTTGATCTTTCTTGAGTAAAGTAGCCATTTTGATCTGTGATTGTTCTTCAGTATACAAAGAGATGTAAGTTGGAAAAAGAGAAACCACGCCGACGAGACCACCAACCGCCAAAAGAAAAAAGGCGACTATCACAATGCGCATCAAATATCTTCGTTTGAGGATCGTCTGTTCTTGATCTGGTAAAAAGATGTATCGCATGGAAATATGATTATAGTGCTAGTCCGGCGGCAATGGCATATTCAAATGAATCAGTCTTGGTAATCGGAGGTATATACGCATTCACATCAAACGCATTGTGCCAGACATTTGGAAGAACACTGTGCGAAAGCGCTTCACCACCATAATTTTTTAATAACGCTTCACACTCCTCGGCGCGAGAACCGACAACCATAATTTCAGAAATTCCCGTATGAATATCAGCACGAGTTGACCAGTAAGAATACACCCTGTTAATTTCGTTGGTTAGAAGATTGGATCCTTGGCTGTTTTTGTTTGCTGTGCCATTTGTCGTATCCAAATCATTACTTCCCCAACTGATAGTCGAAGTGAAACAAACGACACCTTCAGAAACAATATACAATCCTGTCTTGCTCTTCATTACATGTACAACGAGGTATGTGATTGTTGAATGAAAAGGCGTGCATGCGGCGACTATTGATTTTGGTACGACTTCAAAAGCGACTGGGGAAATATTCCCCGCGCGAAGCAAGGTGATGTAATGTTCGACGTATGTTCGAGGAATTACCGAGACACTAGCGCGCAACGAATTGCCAGTCACTGCTTTAGGCATCAGGTCAAACTGGAACAATGCATCCTGCGCGGAAAGTGGCACATTCTGATCGAGCTTGAACTCAATATTTTGAGCAATTGAACCAAAGTTAGCACTCGGAACATCAGTTTGAAATAAATAGGCTTTTTCTTCTGGTAATGAAACTTTGGCGTACAATAATGAGTTTTTTTCAGCAAATTTGTTCAAAATCGAGACGAATTCTTTTTCATCTTTTATATCTCCACCTTTAATAAGACCATCTGGCAAAACTTGCACTGCGTGTTTTGAAATAGTAAGTCCGTGGTATGTTCGATGATATTCTATACACCTTATCGCGTCATCGGAAATATCCAGACCAGCGTGCGGCCTCATCAAGAATGTTGGTGGTGGAAATAGTTTGAAGAACAATGAACTGCGCATAGGTCAATTGTAACGCACAATTAGTGAAGAATGAAGTGGACTGGTATTCTTATCATATTGCGAGGCGCCTTTAATATTTTTTCCGAAATATTTCCCTCAATGCCGTAGCGGCAGAAAGAATAATGATCACAATAACCACGGGAATAACATATCTGTCAGGATTTGGAATTAGTGAACCGAGACCATAACCAAGCCACAACATCAGCCACGTCCACAAGAAACCGCCGATAATATTAAAAGTAAGAAATGTTCGATATTTCATTCCACCAATGCCGGCGACAATAGGAGCAAAAGTACGAATAATTGGCATAAATCGTGCCAAGATAATCGTTTTCTTGCCGTGTTTTTCATAGAAATGTTGAGCGCGGACAATGTGCTGTTTATTGAATATCTTTGAATCTTCCCGAGCGAAAAGTGCTGGACCGACTTTTTTACCAAATGCATATCCAACACTGTCTCCGATAATTGCCGCGAGTAATGTTCCGATTAGAAGTCCAGCCAATGACACGTATCCTTGTGATGCCAAGAAACCTGCGGTAAACAAAAGTGAATCGCCAGGGAAAAAGAATCCAAAGAAAAGTCCCGTCTCCATAAAAATAATAATGATGACTCCGAGTGTTCCGAGAGTCATGATTAATGTTTTTGGGTCAAGTAGTGTGTGGAGGAACGCGATCATAATTTTTTACGCCGCTTTAGTACCTGGCGGAATTGTCGCATTTGGTTCTAATAATGAAAATGCTCCGTCTCCAGTTGAAACTGCAAATAACATACCGTTACTTTCATGTCCTTTGATAGTACGCGGTTCAAGATTGGTCACAAACATGCAGGTCTTCCCCACCAAGACAGCAGGATCTGGAAAATAGAGTGAGATGCCAGAAACAATTTGGCGCGGTGGCAGTGGCTTGGTTATTTTCGTACCATCTTCAAGCACCGCCTCCACAGTTTCAGCAAAATCAACTGACAATTTAAGCAACTTATCGGTATCAGGAATTTTCTCCGCGGATATAATTTTACCAGCGCGGATTTCTACTTTTTTGAAGTCGTCATAATTTATCATATGGGTATGGTAGCAGAGAGTAGGAAAATTAAAAAGAAGCCGTGCGATCCAAATAACTCTGCAGTATCAACGCCGCCGCGCTTGCGTCACTCATATCATTCTTTCCTTGTAATCTTTCGGCATTTACACTAGTCATGAACTCAAGTTCCAAATAAACCTTGAAACCCGCTTTCTCCAATTCTTTTTTGAACGCGTCCGCCTCCTCGAAAATCGCATTTGGCTGTTGTTTGTAATTTCGCGATTCCCCTATCACGATTTCCGTTGTTTCGTGTTGACGTGCAATCTCAATAATTTCTTTTAAAGCCACATCACTATTCTTCACCACAACTAAAGGCAGAGCAAATTTCCGCGATTCATCAGAAACCGCTATCCCGATGCGCTTTGTACCGTAGTCTATACCGAGGATTCGCATGAAAAGATTGTAGCTTAAATACTCTAATGATAGAATAGGAGATATGAAAGAATCGTTTATAAATAAAAGAGTTATATTTAAACAAGGCCAGCAGACTAAATTTTTATATTTGGTCAAACAAAGGACAGGCTTTTCTTTTACGCAACTAGCACAAATATCGAACATTGGTCGGAGGCATTTTTTAGAATGGAGAAAAGAAAAATCAACCATTTCCTTTTTTGCTTATAATGCCCTTTCCAAAACAGCGAAAATATCGAGATTTAAAAATATACGAATAACTGATGCTTTTGCACATACAGTAGAAGCTGGAAGGAAGGGTGGAAAAATAGTTTTTAAAAAGTATGGCGCGTTCCCTTTTAGAGAGGAGCAACGCATTATTGGATGGAAAAAATGGTGGGAAACAGAAGGAAAACAAAACCCACATCCAATTCTCAAAAAAAAAGAGATTACTATACCAAAAAGATCAATGCGATTAGCAGAGTTTTGTGGAATCCTTATAGGTGACGGAGGTATATCAAAATATCAAATAATTATAACTTTAAATTCGGAGACTGATAAAATGTATTCGAAATTTATTGTTTTATTAATACAAGAATTATTTAATATTAACGCTAAGATTTATAAATTAAAAAATAAAAAGGCAATAAATATATCCATTTCCAGAAGAAACGCGGTAATTTTTTTAATAGAACAAGGTATGAAATTGGGAAATAAAATAAAACAGAACCTTTTAATACCAGACTGGATCATGGATTCAAAAGAATACCGAATCTCTTGTTTGAGAGGAATGGTAGATACTGACGGGTCTGTCGTCCATGAAACACATATAATAAAAAAAAGAAAATATGTATATCCTCGTCTTAACTTTACGAGTAGCTCACATGGACTTATTAAACAAACATTTTCAATATTATCAGAATTGGATTTTAAACCAAAAATAAGAAGGGGTGGAAAAGCAGTACAACTTGAAAACCTTCGAGAAATATGTCAGTATTTCTCTGTAGTTGGTTCCAGTAACCCAAAACATCTCAACAGAATTTCTAAATGGATGATTTTGACAAAACATTAAAAATATTGGATAGGTGGCCGAGCGGTTTAAGGCTGCAGTCTTGAAAACTGCCGTCCTCGTAAGGGGACCGTGAGTTCGAATCTCACCCTATCCGCAAATGGAAAACTCGAATTCACAAATCGTCATATACAAAGACCAAAAATGGGAATGTCAAAATCGATGTCCGTTTTGATGGTGATACTGTGTGGTTAACACAAGACACGATTGCGACCCTCTATGATAAGAGTCGACCAACGGTGACCGAGCATATTCAGAATATATTTCAAGAGAACGAATTAGATGAAAATTCAGTATGTCGGGAATTCCGACGAACTGGCACAGACGGTAAGGAATACATCGTAAAATTCTACATACTAGACATCGATTGACTTCTGTAGTGTAATATGCTAGACTTTCCGCAGGTCAGAACATTGATTTATAAGGCTTTAAATAGGTGTGCCAAAACCATACACCAGCACAGAAAGATAAACTATGAACCAGAAATACTTCGATCACCTGGGACATATCAGGTGCGCTAATGGAGAGCCGGAATACTTGAAGCTAAACGAGTTTCAGTTTCGGCTTGAGGCAAAATGGGTGCCGGGGGGTTACAAGGTCACCTTGGTGGTGTTTTCGGACAAGAAGACTTGGACGAGGAAATTCGAAAAGCTTCTCTGCCACGGCTTCCACGGCAACTGCTGCGAAGGCGGCATGAGTCCAAAACCTGACAGCGTTGAACTCTTGGCTTTTGCCGAGAAGGTGGGTATGAAGGCTGAAGAAGCTGCCGCACGCGCCGTAGGTAACACTATGGTGATGAACGGAGCGAAACTCGTTGCCTTTCACAGCGATGCCGAGGAAGAAAGCCTGGAATTCGTTCTCTCGTTTCCGTCCTACATTGATTTCGTCAGGATACCGGTCTCGGTTATTCCTGAAGAAAACTACTCGTATGACAGTGAAGCATCAACGCGTGATATGCTCGAGGACTTTACCACTGATCCCCGGATGTATTAGGGCGGCCATCCTCTAACACCACTTACCCGTAGTCTGAAATATGGCTACGGGTTTCTGTTTATACCCATGCTAGACTTAACGCCATTAGGACATCGTCCCAAGCTCCCCGCAAAAAACAACGAAATCGTGTTCCATAAGCCATGGGTGGACTTATTCTATGGGTTGTAATGATCTTACATCTCTTACGGCTTTGTCATATAGAGATAAGCAGATTTAACTATATCTATTCTATATATCTATTAATCAAATATTTTTAATTCCATGAATAAGAACCACCATTTCCAAACTGTTTCTACAAATTACGTCTATATCGTGGCTGTACTTATAGCATTCCTCGGTATTCTAGGTTTTTCGTCAGGCATCGCTTCTGCAAACATCGACACCGATTCTACGGAAACAGCTTCTTCTACTACCATTACCGCTACCACCACGGATATAGTTGTCCATGTCAAATCAAACGTGATTATCCCTACCAGATACACTGTAACGATTGATAAATTCATAGATGGAGCAAAAGCAACGGAAACAAATGTGAACGGTGTGACGTTCCCAATGACTTCTTCATGGTTCGGCGTCGCTGATCTTGCCGATGGATCTGGTACATATACCTTGAGCCCAAGTGGATGGAATAGCTCAAATCCGTACGAGGCCATAACAGATCCACTCACAAGTTACTCGACAAATGAAAATACCACCGGTCCAGTTGTCGGTTCGGATTGCATTTCAGGGGCACCATTCGCGCTCGTTGGCTATTCGAGTGGTTTAACTCTGGTTGATGCGACGAACGCGGCACAAAACACGACAAGCCCAAATTTCACTGATCTTGCGAACAATGAGTATGTAATCGTTTGGAATAAGACATGCTCTACTTCAACCTCAACCCCGACCGTAGTCCACACCATCATATATACTGCTGGTGCCAACGGCACGCTCACAGGATCTACCACACAAACAGTTAATAATGGATCTGACGGCATCACCGTCACCGCCGTCCCAAACGTCGGTTTCCACTTCGTAGATTGGAGCGACGCGTCTACGACAAGCACGAGAATCGATACCAATATCACTTCTGACCACAGCTTCACGGCAAATTTCGGCGCGGATACGATTGGGCCATGCAATCTGGAAATAGAAAAAACCGTAGACAAACAGTCGGCTGTAACGAATGACGCTCTCGTCTTTACCATCACATTCAGAAATACGGGAACTGAAAACTGTACTGGAAGCGGTGTCAGGATAGAAGATGTTCTGGACCAGTCGCTTTCCTATGTCAGTGAATCGCATAGCGATAATGTGATTCCGGGGTATAACTTTACAGGCGGTCTTCCAGAACCTGTATACAACGAGGCTACTAAACTCGTTTTATGGAGCGCGGGTATATTGAAACCAAATGATAGCGGTTGGGTGAAAGTGAATGCCAACGTACAAGCTACTTCTTCATGCACATACGATGTCAAAAATCAGGCAAAGGTCACTTCCTATGAATATTCAAACTTTACGCAATATGTGAACTCAAATGTCGTCGAAACATCTGTAAGAAACGCGGAATACTGCGCTTCATCGCCGGAGAACACTCCGCCAATTATCACTATTCTCGGCGATAATCCGTTTACCCTCAACATAAACACCGTTTTCACTGATCCTGGAGCTACAGCTACCGATACGGAGGACGGCAACATCACTTCACATATCATAGCTTCGAGCACAGTCGCGACTTCGACCATAGGCTCATATACAGTCACTTATACTGTTACCGATTCCGGCGGTTTGACCGCAACCTCAACGCGTACAGTCAATGTCGTGGAACCTCATGTTGACGCGGTTGTACAGACGGGTGGCGGCGGCTCTAATGGGAATTCTGGTAGTAGTAGCGGTGGCGGTTCATATATTGGTTTCGGTGGAGACAGAAATAAACAGCTCCTTGCAATTACCAATACTGGCGAGATAAAGAATTCGCCCACATCTTGCATCTTACTAAACTCATATCTGCGCTATGGATACAACAATGACCCCACGGAAGTAGTTAAGCTCCAAGCTTTCCTAAAGCGCATTGAAGGATATGATGTCGACGTAAACGGCGTCTTTGATAACAAAACTCTCGCCGGAGTCAACGCCTTCCAAACCAAATTTCTAGACAATGTCATGGGTCCTTGGGGAGCGAGCCAATCTTCCGGATACGTGTATATAACGACAAAGAAGAAGGTCAATCAAATCGCCTGCAACGTAGCATTCATCATCAACCCGGCCGAACAATCTATCATAAATTCATATAAAGCCGCTCAAGCTTCGATTCCGGCGCCAGCTCCAGAGTTAGTCCCAGCTACGACGGAAACTACCAATCCAACAAATTCCACAACTAGCCCAGACATCGGCGTCAAAGGTACTTCTTCCGATACTGCCTTAGTTGGCGGTTCATCGAGTGTATCAAATACGGTTAATACCGCGAGTGTTGCCAATACTTCTGCCTTTAATCGATTTTGGGGTTTTGTAAGCGGAATATTCAAGAGATAAAGTCATTGTGCACATATTTGTAAGCGTATATTAACACTCATGCTATAATTCACGCATGGCAACAGAAGCTCTTATTTATTGGAGTGCTCCAGAACATCTTCATGTCGAAAAAAAGTCCGACTGGTATTGGGCTGTTGGCATCATCACGCTTGCTATAGCCGCGGTCGCCTTTATTTTTGGAAATGTTATTACCGGCATATTCGTAATAGTCGCGGCGGTTGCGCTTGTGTTACACGCGTCACATCCTCCACAAATAGTATCTTACGAGATCAATGATCGTGGGATTTTGGCAAATGATGTTCTCTACCCTTTTCTCACACTTGATTCATTCTGGGTTCCGCATGATGAGTTCCCTCCAAAGATCATCATCAAATCCAGAAAACTCTTCATGCCATTCATCGTCATATATATTGACGAAGTAGATCCGGAAAAAGTCCGTGAAGTTATGCTCAACTATATTGCCGAAACCGAACATCATGAACCATTTCTCAAGCACGTTCTGGAGCGCTTGGGTTTTTAGTATTGGTGAAAAATAGAAAGGTTTCCAACATTTAATGGTCAATGCAAATGATCTGATTTAATTATTGTATTGATTTGATATTTATCACTTATTCAGTAATTAGAAATTAATGATTCTTTGTTGTACAATATCCCCATGAAAATAAAAAAAATACACGCGCGAGAAATTCTTGATTCACGAGGAAATCCTACAGTTGAAGTTGATATTACACTTACAGACGGATCATTTGGTCGTGCCGCAGTTCCTAGTGGTGCCTCAACTGGTAGCCACGAAGCAGTCGAATTACGGGATGGCGGTTCGCGATATGGTGGCAAAGGTGTACTTAAGGCAGTGCAAAATGTTAATACAACAATCGCCGCTGCATTAGTCGGCAAAGAATTCGATCAGAAAAGTCTTGACGCGGCGCTAATCGCATTAGATGGCACAGCAAATAAGGGCAAACTTGGCGCCAATGCTATTCTTGGCGTCTCTATGGCTTTTGCGCGAGCTATGGCAGTAAGTTCAAAGGAACCTTTGTATGTTTATTTTAATAAAATTGCCGAGACTGGAAACACTATTCAGTTGCCAGTGCCAATGATGAATATTTTGAATGGTGGCAAGCATGCTGAGAAATCAACTGACTTCCAAGAATTCATGATCATTCCAGTTGGAATTAAATCATTCAGCGATGCTCTGCGTGCTGGTACCGAAATATTCCATGCCTTAAAGAAAATACTTCATGACAAAGGTTTTGCGACAACAGTTGGTGATGAAGGTGGATTTGCTCCTTCTTTATCATCAAACGAGCAAGCTATTGAGATCATTCTTGAAGCAATAAAGAAAGCTGGGTATGTTGCCGGCAAAGATATCATGCTAGCGCTAGATGTAGCGGCGACTGAACTCTACAAAGATGGAAAATATAATTTGGCTTGCGAAAACCGTTCATTAACTTCAGAAGAAATGGTCTCTTTCTATGCTGATCTTTGCGCAAAATATCCGATTGCTTCTATTGAAGATGGTTTGGCAGAAGATGACTGGGCTGGATACAAACTTTTGACGGAAAAGCTCGGCGATAAAGTGCAGATCGTCGGCGATGACTTGTTTGTAACCAATATTGAACGTCTGGCGCGTGGAATCAAGGAAAAAGTTGGCAACTCCATTTTGATCAAACTCAACCAGATTGGTACAGTATCAGAAACAATAGACGCGATTAATTTGGCAAAGAAAGCTGGCTATACTTCTATCATTTCTCATCGTTCAGGCGAAACTGAAGACACAACTATCGCTGATTTCGTCGTCGGTACTGGTACTGGTCAGATCAAGACTGGTTCCCTTTCGCGAACCGAGCGCGTGGCGAAGTATAATCAGCTGTTGAGGTTGGAGGAAGAGTTGGGTGAGAAAGCGGTGTATAGAGGAAAGGGGGTATTCAAAATAGAGTAATATTTAGGAAAAAAGTATTTGCCTTTACAAAAAGCATAAATTCAAACGATCGTAATTTTCAACCCCAACCCTGAAGTAACCTTCTGAAGAAAAGAAAGTGTTGGATTTGTCCTTCCTGATTCAAAACGCGCAAGAGCTGACTGGGCTATACCCAGTTTTTGAGCCAGTTGTTTTTGAGTCAATTTCTTATCAATCCGCGCCTTAACAAGCGCATTGTAGATTTTGAATTCAACTTCAAGACTCTCGTATGATGTGGTGTGCAGAAATACAAATGTGGACTCGGTTTTGCGAAACTATTTTCTGGGAGGAAGATTTGCAAAACCGAGACTAATGTTTTTGAAATTTGGCGGGGATTTTGGATTTCGCCTGCGCAGATTCCCTCCCAGACCCTACTTCCGAGCGGGCTTCTTTTTTTGACAAAAACTTTATCCTATGTTGCAAAAAATTCAAATTTATGATAACTTAATCTTAGAAAGAGATCTGTTCTGGATTTCTAAAATTGCACATTCACAAACCAAAAAGGAGAAAAATATGAAAAAAATGCGTGTCGTTTGTCGAGCCATTGTTTTGGACGAAAAACAAGAAAATCTCTTGTTAGTTCGAAACAAAGATACAAATTTCTGGTATCCACCAGGTGGAGGCTGGGAAACAGGGGAAAGTTTAGCAGATTGCGTCATAAGAGAAATTCTAGAAGAAACTGGGCTGGAGGCAACCTTGGATAGGTTTCTCTATCTGCAGGAGTTTTCACCAAACTCAGCGGAAGTGTATCTTGAGATGTTCTGGCTAGCTTATCCCAAAAAGAACTCAGTCTTACCACAAGTCCATTCAGATCATGGAGGAATTGTCACAGAGAGTCGTTGGTTTTCAAAAGCTGAACTGGCTTCTCTTAAAGTCTTCCCCGAAAGATTAAAACAACAAGTATGGGATGATGTGAAAACGTTGTCTCTGCCGAATCAATTTCTCACTCAAAAAAAAGGAGGTGAAAAATGAAACTCATCGTCATTACAGGAATCGATGGTTGTGGTAAGTCAACTCAAATTGGTATGTTGTCGAGCTGGCTTACGAAAAATAAGCACTCGGTAAAAATAACCAAAGCTTACGACAACGAAGCAAAAATCGTTTTGCGTGGCTACATGAATAATTGGACAAACGACAACGCCATTATGTTTCTTTTTCAAGCTTTGCATGCACAGCAATACACAGATGCGAGTGAGGCTTTGAAAAGTGGTCACGTAGTTTTGGCTGACAGGTGGGATGAAAGTTATCTTGCCTATCATTCAAATTTTGGTGAATTGTCGGCTGACGAAGACTTACGCTCAAAACTTAATCAGTTGGCCTTCAAAGGTCTAACTCCAGATTTAGGTTTCGTTCTAAAAATTTCGCCAGAAGTAGCACATGAAAGAAGACGGCTACGAGGACATTTCGAGAGATTTGAAAGTCGTTCAGACGATTATTTTGGAGTAATTCAATCTGCTTATTTGCAAATTGCAAACCAAAGAGGATGGCATATTATTAATGGTATGTTATCTGCAGATGAAATTCACGAAATCATCAAAAAGGAGATTAAGAATCATCTAACACAAACACCCTGTCACTGACGGGGTGTTATTTTTTTTACTGTATATTTAATAGCAGTCTTGTTATCTTTAAATTTTAAAAACTTCATGGCGTTTTTTGGATTCAGCCATTTATAATCTACATGCTCATCACTTAGCACTATATTTAAAGATTTTTTATAATTTAATAAAGCAAAACAAGCGTACTCATTTAATTTATATCCCTCATTTCCTATAAAAGAATACGAGAAACCTGTATAAAAAACTTTTCCAACCTCGACAGATAATTCTTCTTTTAGTTCTCTTTTACCCGCATGTAAAAAACTTTCCCCAATATGAATCCCACCAGTAATAGTTTGCCAAAAATCACCGCGATCTTTTGCTCTTTTTAATACTAAAACTTCTAACTCATTTAAATTATTATATCTACAGACAACCACATTTACTTGAGCAACTCTATTGCTTTTTAAGCATGCCAAAATATTATTTGATATATCTTTTGGTGATTTTCTTACTCCATTTACTAGATCTATTTGCAAAAATGTTAAATTATATTTTTCTGGCAAAATTGATTGATACCAATGTTCGTATAAATTAATTTGTTTCTTGTTTTTAGCTATTTTTTTTATTTCATTACCATGAATGGAGTCGTTAATTTGAATAGTGGAATTATTTTTATTTGTGGAAAGGTAAACCAATAAAACTTTTTTTGAATTTATTATGTTTGATAAAAAAGACAGATTTTTTTTATTTGGTAACTTATTATTTTTAGCATACTCATAAGCAAAATTGGATAGCTCTGACCTCTCCATAACACTTGGAGTTAATCTATTTGAAAGTAACTTTTCTCTTGTCTTGTGTTGTTTTTTATACCACAAACCACGATCTTTATCATTGTCCTTCTTCTTATTAGAATATATAGGCTCCTCTATGTGAAGGAAGCCATTTTTTTTTAATTCGTTCGCTATTGTAGTTTTACCTATTCCCCAAAATCCCTCCAAAATGATATGATTAATATATTTCATGAATATATTTATATTAACATTCTTTTGCTTATTCCTACAAGCTTTTCGAGGAATTCCTGATTTTATACATTTAATTATTTTTATTAGAAAAATAAAAAATAAGGATAATAATATTTATCATAACGACAATAAAGATTTTAGAAAATTATTTATTTTATTACCACTATTTAAAGAACAGAAAATATTCAGAGAAACAATTTCTTATTTTTTAGAAAATTTTAATAATCAAAATGTTTTCATTGTAATTACAACATCAAGTAAAGAAATTGGTGACTTATCAACTTTTGATTTAATTCAAGAAGACATCAAAAATCGTAGATGGGGTAATAACACTGAACGTATTTTATCGTTCAATGAAAATAACAAAAATTCTAACATGGCAACACAATTAAATTTTGCTGTTAAGAATATAATTGATTTGGATTTAAAAAACAAAGAAGAATATTATATTTTATATAATGCTGATTCACGTCCATCAAGCCTGACTATGAATTATTATAGAGAATATTTAGATAAATATTCTACAAGCCCTGATTTTGTATTGCAACAGCCCTGTGCATTTATTAAAGATATTGGAAAAAATAATTTTACTGATGCGTTGTTACTTTATCAAACTTGGTTTTGTTTGGGTCATGAAAATCGTATTCTTAAAAATTATGAAAGAAGAATTGGTTTGATAAAAGGACAAAAAAGATCATCTTTAAAAGAATTTTTCAACAGTCCGCTTGGTTATTGTGTTGGGCATGGATCTTCGATGAAATTTTCTACCTTATTAAATCAAGGTGGTTATCCAGAAAATTTATTAACTGAAGACTTAACTCTCGGATATTTTTTATCAGCAAAACAAGTTCCGCTTATCAACATAGATGTACTAGAGATCGCAGATGTACCATTTGATTTTATGTCATATATCAGACAGAGGAGTATTTGGTTTTGGAATTATATTGAATATTTTTCATGCTTTTTTGATAAAAAAGTTAGTGGTATATCTACCGTTCGCAAATTAAAGTTATTGATTATTGGTATTGCAAGAGGTTTATATTGGTTTATGTCTTCTGTTTTTTATATTTTTCCAATAATTTTAGGAATTTTGTATTGGAATATATTAATCATTGTATTTGGTGTTATTGGAATTTTTATTTTTCAAATTATACCATCACTTTACCTATTGAAATACCTACCGAATATTTTAGAAAAACAAAAACTTGAAGTTTATGCAAATAAATTCAAAAAAATATCTAGACTGAAAATATCCTATCTAATAATTTTTTTAGTACTGACCGATTCTGTCGGCCCATGGATAGCAACTTTAAAAGGTATTTGGTTTTTATTTTATAAAAAACGTCCGGTGAAATATAAAACTGAAAGGTAATTTTAATATCCGTCTATTTCTAAAAATAAAGACTTGTTGTTTTTATACAGAATCCCTTTAATTCCAAATTTTTTAGCGACTTCTATGTTTATTGGATTATCATCCACAAAAATTATTTGATCGTATTTTTTATCTAATTTTAACAGAATGTATTTAAAAATTTCTGGATCTGGTTTTAATAATCCAATATCCGATGAAATAAATTGCATATCAAATAAATCAATCTTGTCTTCTAAAACTCTTTCTAATAAACTTCTTGTTGCATTGGTAAGCAATCCTGTTGTATATTTATTTTTAATTTTTTTTATAAATAACAATAATGCAATATTTAGATTAAATTGCCTAGAAACTTCTTCCCATATGATACTTTCTGGAACTTCAGAATCTTTAGAAATCATTTTTACAAAATCATCCTCAGAAAAATGACCCTTATCATGATCATTCAATTTTTCTAGCCAAAGACCATAATTCTTTTCTGGGAGAAATTTCTGAATAACATTTGTATAAATTGATCCAGATAATACACCAAAAAAATCAAATAAAATTATTTTTCTAGACATATAATGATACAAAATAGTTTCGTAAAACCGAGTCCGCATTTGTATTTCTGCACACCACATCATTTAGTTCGTTTACTGGTGCCCCCGCGTGGAATCGAACCACGATTGCAGGATCCGCAATCCTGCGTCCTATCCGTTGAACGACGAGGGCAAATGGGCACATTCGGACTATGTGCGGACTATACGAAAAACGACTCTATAACTTTACACTAATTTCTTGAGCGCTGCCATCACGCGAGACTTGGTGCGTGAAGCGGTATTGGCTTTGATAAAGTGCGTCTTTGCGGCCTTATCAAGTGCCTGATAAATAGTAGGGATCAGCTTTTGAGCTGCGGCCTTATTCTTTGCAACTACGAGTTTACGGAACTCTTTGAGTTGCTTTTCGATAGTAGACTTGCGGCGGAGGTTGAATACACGCTTCTTGTCGGAAGCACGGAGAGCTTTGTGGGCTGATGAGGTAATAGGCATATGTAGGAGACACCTTAACATGCCCTGCAGAAAAAGTAAAGAATTTGGCCTTTGGATTTTGCACTTGGTCATTTTTTAGAAATTAGGTCAATTAGAAATTAGGTCAATTCTACTGTATTATGTATATATGATTTCCCTACTCCGTGGTCCAATCGTTGAAACAGGCAACCGTCATGTTGTTCTCGATATTCATGGTGTCGGCTACAAAGTATACGTTACCGAAGACACATTAAATTCAGTGAAGATTGGCGCCGAAACTACCCTATGGACTTACTTAGCGGTGCGCGAAGATGCTCTCGATCTATACGGCTTTACTTCACCAAAAGAAAAAAGTTTCTTTGAATTACTCATCAGTATTTCCGGAATCGGTCCGAAGGGTGCTTTAAATATTCTCTCACTAGTTTCAGTGGACACATTAACCAGTTCCATCAGAAGTGGTTCGGTCGCACACTTGGTGAAAGTTTCAGGCATTGGTAGGAAGACTGCAGAAAAGATTGTGCTGGAATTAAAAGATAAATTGGGAGGAATGGAAACCGGCGGCGAAATGTCTGCGGACATGTCGAGTGATATGGATGCCATCGAGGCTCTGCGTGCACTCGGCTATGACGCAGACGAGGCTCGTGAGGCATTGAAAAAGATTGATCCAGAAATTTCTGATACCGGAAAGAAGGTCAAGGCGGCACTTAAGATGTTGGGGTAATTTTTCAGTCAATATAACAAACGCAACCCGTGAACAAAGTGAGCGGAGCCGTAGTCGCATGACTGCAACTTTGTCGCGTTTGTGAAACACTTGAAAATACGCCATAATAAGGCTCTATCTTGAGGTCGGACCTCACCACCATCACCATGCTCGAAACTATCCTCTCAAGAATCCGCGACCATATTCCTGCAAAAATATTCAGGATATACCAGCCAGCCTATCATTGGGTGATTTCGTTAATGGCCGCAGTCTGGTATCGCTTCCCTTCTCGCAAAATCAAAGTAATTGGAGTTACTGGCACAAAAGGCAAGAGTTCAACTGTTGAAATCTTGAACGCAATCCTCGAAGAAACTGGTTACAAAACAGCTTTATCAAATACCATTCGCTTCAAAGTTGGAGATATTTCTTCAGAGAATTTATTTAAAATGAGCATGCCTGGACGATTCGCTATGCAGAAACTTATTCGTAAGGCCGTGAATAATGGTTGCGCGTATATAATCATTGAAATGACTTCTCAAGGCGCACTGCTATACCGACATCGATTCATAGAGCTTGACGCGTTTGTGTTCACAAACTTATCACCTGAACACATAGAAGCTCATGGCTCATATGAAAATTACGTTGATTCAAAACTATCCATTTGCCGTAACATAAAGATATCCGGCAAAAAAGACCGTACTATTATTACTAATGCTGACGATAAAGAGAGTTATCGGTTTACTGAATGTACAGCCGACCGCAAATTGAGCTTTGGCATTCATGACGCTGAACCATATACAGTCAAAAAAGAAGGTTTGGAATTTACTTATGAAGGTAAAAGGGTCACTTCTCATTTATCAGGACTTTTCAACCTCTACAATATTCTCGCCGCGGCAACTGTAGCGCGCAGTCAAAATGTATCCACGGACGAAATCATTCGCGCCATCGAAAAATTTAATGGTATCCCAGGTCGTGTACAGAAGATCGATGCTGGCCAAGACTTCACTGTCATAGTTGATTATGCCCATACCGCCGATTCATTAGAAAAATTGTATCAAGTATTCCAGTCTTCAAGAAATATTTGCGTTCTCGGCGGCACTGGTGGTGGACGTGATACCAGCAAGCGCTCTGTGATGGGAAAAATTGCCGATACATATTGCGACGAAATTATTTTAACAGATGAAGATCCATACGATGAAGATCCGAAGAAAATCGTTGACGATGTCGCAAAAGGAATTACATCCCAGATTCCGACCATTATCATGGACCGTCGCGCGGCTGTTGCTGAAGCGATAAAACGGGCCAAAACTGGCGATTCTATACTTATTACTGGCAAAGGAACCGATCCTTATATTATGGGCGCAAAAGGTACCAAGACTCCATGGAGTGATGCACGAGTGTCTCGAGAAGAATTGGGGAAGAAAATCAGGTAACTAGTAGATGGCTAGAAATTGTTAAATTGCTTTCAACCCATAATATCGATTCAAAACTTCGATAGTCTTCTTTCCAACCCCATTTTCATTGATGTTATATTTTTTCTGAAATGCTTTGATGGCCGTGAGAGTACATGGACCGATTTTACCGGTACGTGGACAATCATTTTTACTTTTGTCCGTCGGCGGATACACAGCATCTACAAGCAAAGCCGTCTGCAAAGCATAAATATCTTCGTTTGCTTTTGAATTTTCGGAGAGTGCTCCCTTCCACGTATGAGGCAGTACAAGCGTGTCATACAATGCCGCCAATGATTTGGAACCGTTCGGGTTGAAGAAATCTTCCAAGCCAATATATGTTTGGAATGCGAGATCTTCTAGAGCAAGCTTCCGTGTATCAGGATTAGTAAATTGAGGCTCATACAAATACCCATATTCGATCAACATGCTCGCGGCATCAGCTGTATTACTGGCACCAATCGCGATCAATTCTCGTTCTTCAACAATACCATCGGACTCACCAGGGAAATCACTGACTGGATTATATTTCTTTAAACGCCTAAAAACTGCTTCCGATATGGCGTGTGTTGTAGTCCCATTGGCGTATTGTGATTCGGGCGTATATATGGAAAATCCTGAATATTTACCTGGAACTTTCCATGCGTGTCCAGGATAATCATTGAGATGAATATGAATAGTTATATCAACATTATTTTCATTTGACCATTTGGTGATACCGTAAAGACGATACGCCATATCATTTGGCGCTGAATTGTGGTGGACTTTTGGCGGAGCCTGTGGCGGACTCGTAGAAATAATCCTCAGTGATTCATCTTTATGCTCCTTTTGCCAATCAATGATACTGCTCCACGAATTTTTAAAATAATCCGCAAATATCGGATTCCATGTATCAGCAGTACGCGCCACAATAACTTCATATTTGCCATTTTCCCGGAGAAATTTCGCCAAATCTTCAGCAAAACTGACAGTAAGATCTCGCTCTTTGAGATTGCCAAATTCGGCACCGCCATAATTCGGTTCATGACCAGGAACAATAACTATGCGTATTTTACTCGTAGACGTCGGACTTTCTTCGTTGTATTTATCCTGCAATTGGGCAATCGTCCTAGGATTATGAGTGATCACTGCGGCAAGCTGACTACCAATATTTTTCATCCCAGCAAGAATATAGTCTGCTTGATCCGGAAAATTAACAGCCAGCCACGGGACCGTAAAAATAGTAACTGCAATAGTTAGAGCGATGTAATGACGCATGAGGATAGTATAGCTTGCAAAAAATATCCCTGCCACTATAGTAAAGACATGCCCGAACTTCCCGAAGTACAAACAACCGTAAATGGTTTGCAGGAGCACATTGTTGGTCTGTGTATTACCGATGTCTGGTCTGATTATGACAGTCCATATTTCAAAGGGTCTGAAACTATCAAAGACCGATTGTATTTCAGATATTTCAAGAAGGAAGTTATTGGGTTAAGAGTTGCTTCGGTCAGTCGCCGCGCGAAAAATATCCTGATTCATCTAGCGAACGATCATAGCGCAAAAGATATTAGCAAAAAAATACTATTGGTACATATGAAAATGACCGGGCATCTTTTATACGGCACATACAAACTAGATCAATCAAAGAAAAAAGATCCTTGGAAAGCAATTGAACCTGAGTCGCTCAAAGATCCATTCAACCAATATGTGCATTTTGTAATTAGTTTCTCAAATGAAAAACATTTGGCACTTTCCGATGTGAGAAAGTTTGCCAAAGTTACCCTTATTGAATCAAAAACCGCGTACGAATCAACTCATTTGAATACAATCGGTCCTGAACCTTTGGAAAAATCATTTACTATCGAGAAATTCGTGAGGCGTCTGCACCTGCACTCGAATGGAAAAATCAAGCAAGTGTTAATGGATCAAAGTATTGTTGCTGGTATTGGAAATATTTACGCGGATGAATCGTTGTGGCGTGCGGGTATTCACCCATTGGAAAAAGTCACAAATATTTCACCAGCAAAATTAAAATCATTATTTACTGCAGTAAAAAAGACACTAGCAAAAGGAATCCATCTTGGTGGAGACTCAACTTCAGATTATAGAAATATTCACGGCAATAAGGGTAAATTTCATGAGACCCATCATGCTTATCAACGCACAGGAACACCTTGTGACAAAAATGGGTGTGATGGGACAATTAAAAGAATAGTCATGGGTGGACGTGCGACGCATTTCTGTGATATTCATCAAAACTTATATTCAATCGAGTAGTCGAAATAATGCCACCCCCGCGGCCACCGAAACATTCAAAGACTCTTTCTTCCCTTTTAGTGGAATTTCCACAATCAAATCTGCTAGCTTCAAAAACTCTCTTGAAACACCCTCGACTTCATTGCCTAGAATAATCAGAGTTTTTCCTTTGGCACGAATTTTTTTATAATCAACCGATTTCGAATCTTGCTCAATCACAATAATTTCAAATCCTTCTTTTTTGAGTTTCTTGACCAAAGAAACGCCATCATCAACATGTTCCCACGCAACCAAATCCTCGGCACCTAAAGATACTTTTGCAATGTCTTTTCTTTTGCGACCAAAGCGGTCGATTGGCGTCGGCGTCGTCTCACTACAATATATCCTTGAAATACCCAGAGTTTCAGCAGTACGAAAAATAGAGCCAACATTGTGAGTACTGCGAATGTTATCGAAAAACAGCCGTGTGTCGTTTGTCGTATTATTTGTCACTTTTAATTTGATTCTTTGGGCCATTTCTCGATAATTAAGTTGATAGTAATTAGAAATTATTTGGACTATAATACCAACATTATCACATAATCACAAATATATGCCCTCATTATTCCCCTACCTTTTGACTTATGAGCAATTAGCGCCACTCATCATCCGTATCGTCCTAGGCATCACGTTAGCCTATTTTGGATATCAGAAAATAAAAGGCCAAGGAAAAAGTTCCGGAAGCAACAGTGTTATGTATGGTGCGGTCGAAATAATCATCGCCACATTTCTCATCATTGGACTCTTCACCCAACTCGCCGCTCTTTTGAACGCCGTCATTCTCATTATCAAAATCGGCTACAAAATCCGCGACAAAGCATTCCTCACTGACGGCGTCAACTACTACGTCCTCCTCCTCGCTATGGCAATCACTCTCGCCTTCAGTGGCGCAGGATTCTTGGCTTTTGACTTGCCGTTGTAAATTGGTTTATGCGTTGAACAAGCGAATATTATGATCGCTAACTAAAAGTTTATCCCCTTTTCGCTATCTTTTGTGTTGTACTTATTTTATACGGAGCTATACTTGTACTAGAGTATGCGTCTTGTCTGAAGATGACGACGAGACCTCCATGCAAATAAACCAACAATCCTATAGCTCTATGAAAAATATAGTCGTTACGCAGCCGCCTCTCATGGGAGCCAGGGTCGGAAAGCGACCTCTTATGGTTGGCGAATTCGTGCCTGCCGCCGCATTGATGGCTCGGCATGTATCCATCGAAGACCTTGAAAATCCAACTGGACTTCAACGGTTATATACTGCTCAACGAGCAATGACCAGAACACTGGGTTCGGCATTACCGCTTGAGACCGAACTGAAGACTGGACTTACTCGTCATTTACGCAAGCTCCATCTGGAAATTGCTAGGTTCGAGCATACACCCGAGTTTGGATTGCCTACACTGAACCCATCGTTTCTGTCGTGGAAAACTCAAGCAGGATTTCCTGCCTTTTCAATATTTCACCTCGACAACGACACAACGAAGATCAGTTTCAGCCAGAGGGAATTTTCACTCGAAGATGTATTCGCGAGCCAAAGTGGCGCTGTAACGCTCTCCGACTTAATCGAGGGCAGAGCCTCGGCAGGAAAGCTCACTATATCGCCAGCAATCTCGGACATCATGGTGAGGCATTATCTCGACGAGAATCTCCGCCAAAGTCTTGGGATTATATGCGACGACCGTAGTCTTCAATCCATTGAACTCACGTCGAAGTACGGCGGTGTCATGCCAGACGAAGTTCGCGAGAACATTCACAAATGGTGCAATGTTCCGCGGGGACAACCCCAGTTTGACGAAATCCTGATCGTCGCCGAGGCTCCCGAGGAGTCATGGAAGGTCAAGGAAATTCCGCGCGGAGACCCACTTGTCATCGGCGTCGCCCACGACTTGTTGTGGCTCATTGACACCTTTGACCTGACACCATTCGAGAAGTTTGCGCACGATCTGTGTGCTAACTCCGCAAAGATGCATAATTGACATCAAAATCGTTTGTTCAAAACCTGCCGCGAGTGCAGCAGGTTTTTTTATTTTAATATAAAAAGTCATACTATAATCCTGTGTCCACTTTATGGGGTACAGATCATTTGTGCGCCCTATTGAACGAAGTCAGAACCGCTGTTCTTGGCATTTCAGGCTACCCACCTTTTGAAATCGTGCGATCGTGGTGAATCAGGTCAAGGAAGAAAACCGTCCTGATATTTTTCGTATCTTCGTGCTAAAGCAATGCTATAATATCACTCATGACCGAATATAACATCTATTGCGACGAGAGCAATCACCTTGAATCAGACGCCATTTCACCTATGCTGCTCGGTGCTATTTATATACCCAAGGAGAAATTGAAGGCTGCCAATAAGAGAGTCCGCGAAATCAAGGCCAAGCATGGCTTAACATTGGGAACTGAAATCAAATGGACTAAGATTTCGCCGAAGAAAGTGGCCTTTTATTTGGATGCTATCGATTACTTCTTCGACAATGATGATCTTCATTTCAGGGCAATCATCATCGACAAGAAAACGCTAGATCACAAGGGTTTCAAGCAAACTCATGATGAGTTTTACTACAAGATGTACTTTGAGCTGTTGAGTAAAATCCTCGACCCTCAATTCAAATATAATATCTACATCGACATCAAAGATACCCAGGGCATACGCAAGGTTAAGAAGTTGCGAGATGTGCTTTGCAATAATATGTATGACTTTGACGGCACGATTATTCAGAAAATCCAGCAGGTACATTCCCGTGAAGTTGAAATCCTGCAACTGACTGACGTGCTTATCGGCGCTCTGCAATTCCTGAACCGCAACGATGTTAAGAGCGAAGCAAAAAGGCAGATCGTCGAGAGGATAAAGGTGCGGTCCGGCTACGATTTGCAGAAATCAACGCTTGTGCGTGAACCGAAGATGAATATCTTTTACTGGAAAGCTCGGGATAACGCATAAAGCCATGGCTGATTTACCCGAATGGCTTGGCCCACTGGCCCGCTTGGAAGATTGCAAAGACGGAGCTGAAAAATATGTCGAGTACGTCTTCTCTTTCTTCAAGAGGGATTTTATCGATTCAATGCCCATGTTCAAAGGTAAGAGGGTCGGCTTCGACAAGAACGATGACGGAGGTAAGCCTGTGGGATTTACTCACATAACGACTGAAGAAGACCAAGCCACGAAAAAACGTGAGTTATCGATGAGACGTTGCGAAAGAATCGGTTGGATCAAAGCGATAATCGAACATTCAGATGACCCGGCCATACTTTTGTGGGAGAAAGAGCATTTTGCATCCAAGCGTATCACTAATAGATTCTACCTTTTCCTTGAGTGCGATAATTTCGTGGTTATCCTCGAAGAAAAGAAGAAGGGATATTTTATGATCACGGCGATATTCGTAGATAACCCAAGCCAGAGAGAAAAACACCTCAAGGCTTACGAATCGTATCAAAAGGCAAAGAAGGCTAAGTCTGCCGCCGAACCCACTAAATAGGCCGATAAACAAGAAACCGCCCGTAAAGGCGGCTCAAGAACTCGGTCTACCATAGGTAAATGAGTAGTTTCATTATACGGTAAACACCGTAAATTTTCAATGTCATGGGGATAACTACGGAGACGCTCTGAATACTGAATTATTACGTTGCACCTTCATCATTATATTCTTACTTCAAATACTGCAACCCCCAGAATGATGCCGGAGCTAAATTGTACAAAGAACTTGATTGTATCTGACTAGTGAACGCACTCAAAAAGTCACCCTCTGATTTGAATTGGTCATTTGATTTCCATGCAAGATTGATGTACTTTCGTGCAACCTGGGCGTTGCCTGAATACACAAGATCAAGAGCATATGCCCAGGGCATGAGACAGCCATTGTTGTGTTCTTTACTGCATCCAGTTCCGGCCCAATCGTACGCCGTCCAACCATTTGCTTGGGTTGTAATTACGGCACTGGTAGGAGCCGCTTTCTGTTCGACAGTATTGATAACGTACCCCCGTGTTTTCTTGTCGAACAGTAATACGGTTGTCGGTCGTGGCGAGTCCGCGCAGTCTGTGATCCAACAAACATAATGACCATCGATAGCCTGCACGCCCATTGGTTTGTCGTTACCATTGCTTACAAAGTTGACCCAGCTATCTTCAAGGTTCATGAAGACTGTGGAGGAGGCTCCCAGTTCGATAACGTAGTTAGTACTACAGCAGCCATCTGCACCGCCCGTGTTGGCTACGAAGGCAAGATCTGGAATACCATCAGCCGTAACATCCTTCAATGATTTCGTAATGAAATCTTTAGCGGTAGCGATAGGAGCAGTCTCAAAGGTGTAACCTGGCAGTAATGTAAAGAAATCGGCAGTGCTGGCAGTAAATACAGTTTGTCCTTCTTTGTCTTTGATGGAGACGGCTTCGCCGTATGTACCGCCGTCCTGGCGATCATAATCTCTCACTAACTGAATACTATAGCTGTTAAACGTGGCAGTTGTGGTAGCGGTCGCTGGATTCGAGTCTATGTACTTTGAGGATGATGTTGTATTGGTAGCGACTTCTGCTGTATCCAGTGACGTAGCTACTGTCGACCCTCTCCACAAATGGTATATAAACACAGTTACTACAATCGTTAGTCCGAGTACAATTATTCCGGTAATTATTTTTCTGTCATTTTTCATATTGAAAGCGTGGCATCTGTTTTTAGGCGAGGATTGAGACGCAACATTTCTTCACCATAATTGGGCGGATCGACTGCGCTACGCCAAAATATCCTAAAACTGGGTTTACTAGTACCTTCACTTTCGTAATACATCCATGCAGAATATATGTGTTGAGGATGATCAAGAAAAAGGATATAGAAGTCCTCACCACCGCCAACGGCCCCATCGGAAGAGAGAATAACAAATCGACTGAGATATAGTGATTTGTCGAACGCATCAAAACCACCATCCACATCCCCCGGAGTAGAGGATGATATGTGCAGTACAGGATCACTCAAATTTTCACGGTTACCACTGAGATATGCATTAAAAACTTCTCGAATATGCATTCTGACAGGATCTTTTCGTATCGATCGGAGACCGGCCAAAATCTTTGGATTATTGAGGTCAATAGTAAATGGTATTGGTGTTGAGGTGCTTTCCTGGCTACTTTGATCGGCTTGTGCGATGTTTGTTGTTGTCGCCAAGTCGTTGGTAGAGGTACTTTCTTGAGTTTGTATTGATCCTTTTGGGGAATGATATGCAAATACGACTAGTACAATGATTATTACTAATATGATGATCCCGATAAATATTATTTTATTATTTTTCATGTTGTTGTCTGATTGCTTTACAGTATCCCGCTTATTGAGGGAATAGTCTATTGTTTTAAACTGTCGTAATCATCACCAAAGATGATGTATATAATTACCTTGTAATATATAAGTTGTAATACATAGCTAAGAATTAGCATAGAGATTACTGTAAGCGGGAGATCTTCAGATAGTTGATGAAATGGATATTCTGCCTCACATTTATCAACTGATGTCTGTAGGTTAGCGTGATCAGCCGATGTTTGTGCCTCTAGTAAGTTATCGTCAGCTGTTCTTTGTGCTGAGCCGTAGTTATCATAACCAACTTTTATTCTATAATTATCAGCTGTTAGCGCTGATTGAATGTGATATACGGCCCAAGCCGAATCAAAACATTGTTGCCACGGCTGCTCATCACTTTTGAGAAATACAGTCCAAAAATATAATCCACTTCCTATGATAATTAGGCCGAATGACACAACTGATAAACGATGCCACCAGTATTTTTTCAAGGACATATTCTCTCTGTAAAATGGGAGAAGTATCTTTTTGATGCGTGAAATCATGATTATATATTCAAGGTGTGCTTATCTAATAATTGACCGTACCACAGGTCGTTGAGTAGCGTAAAACCCCAGCATCCCAATAAGGCTGCGTAGTACACTTTTGTTGAGTGGGAGTCTGCTTTTGCAACTGTAACTGTTGCTGTTGCATCCATGTCTGCTGTTGCGCTTGCTGTTGTGCTTGTTGCAATTGTTGAAGCTGGTCCTGCATCTTCTGTTGCGCCTGTTGTTGCTGCAATTGTAGTTGCCTTTGTTGTTCTTGTGCTTGCTGTTGTGCTTGCTGTTCCGTTTGTTGTGTATGATAAAGTTGATTTTGTATTTGATAGAGTTGGTAGTTTGTCTGACTCGCTGGTGTAGCTGTACCACACAAGACGCTTAATGCATTTTGATAACTGTTCAGATTTTCCGAGTCCTGCTCGGCCGCTACGGCCGATGCTTCCCCTGCTGGTAGAGTACTTGCGGCACGTGCGTCATTAAGCATTTGTAACTCCTTAGTCATGCCTTTTAAGTAACAATCGTATTGCGGACTTAATGTGGTTTGTGAAGAATCTAGCGAGGAGAAATACATTACAACAGGCTTACTTACACCTGCGGTATTTGCGACATAAAGGTTAAAATATGGGCTAGGTCTACCGGCATCATCAACATTGTATGAACCAGATACATTAATCGCTGTGTCACTCTGTGGTACAAAGTTATAATCAATTCGTTGGCTAATACCCCCGCTCAATGGTATTGAATACAGATACACCCCGGTTACCCCAGTGAAATGTTGCCCTGTGATTATTCCGTTGTTGAAAGATGTGATAATTGGTACTTGTGTACTAGATGTCTGTTGTATTTTTTGTGGTGCCGTAAGAACGCTAGGAGGTTGATTCAGTGTCATTCCAGCAGGGAGATCGCTAACAGATGGGATGGATTTTTTGAAGACTTTTTTAACTGGTATATCAGTATTTGGTGTCGAGGTCGTTGTCACTGTCACTTCAGTCGCAGTGGCCGTGGAAATAGTTGTCGTTGCAGTGGTTGTAGCATTATCAATGAATGTTTGATCCGATGGTGTCGTTGTGCTTATTATCTGTATTTGTGAATTAGGTTGATATGAAGAAAAAATGTTCCACGTAAATGGATTCCACCATGATGCGAAGGCGACTGATGGTACGACGGATAGAGCGACGGCTAGAAGAAGATATTTTTTCATGTTATTCATATTTGTTAAGTATGTAGGTTTTAATATCTTCATTTAAGCTATAAAAAACACCTCTGCTTTCAGCACCCTTCCTAGTATCAAGAATCTTTTTCTCAACCAGACGATTAAAAATTAAATGGGTATAATCATTTTCCCAAAAAGGAAAAAGTATTTTAAATTCTCTATCGTTCAAACCAATCCACGTTCTACCATCTTCAATATCTTTAGCTACTATGTCCCATGGATAATTCTTTTTATGAAGAAAAATCATCTTTGAAGTATCTTGAGCATAGTCTTTCCCTGCATAAAGCATAAAAGATGGGTCATATAAGATACCGATCGCAATAGCTTCCTCGGCACCATATTTTTTTGCAAGGTCAATATCGAATTTTATTTGACCTTTCTTAGTTTTAGAACATGTATTTTTTGTAAACATATTTCATTGAGGCGCAAAAAGCCCACCACGGGTAGAAGCCGAAGCTTCTCATAGCAGTTTCCCGCTATGGCGAGTTAAGCGACCCCATGATGGGTTCTTTATGCTTAACTCGACTTCTTTCGCCATGCCCGGTAAAGGGTTTAGGCCAACATATTAAATTGTGTTCAAACTATACCACATCACCTGATTTTTGAGAAATAATTCAATCAGAGGACAGTAAACACCGCCTTCTTGCCACCTGTTCGCCCGCGTGTGCGCTTTTCTGCCTTGGGTAAGCCGTTTCCTCGATCCTTGCCCCAATTTGGCGGCGTGTGCAAAGATTTCGAGATAATGCCTTTCGTGATATAGTCACGATATAAATTTCAAAAGAACGCCATGGCTGATAAACATTTAGGACTACAACGCCGCTATGATACTTTTGCCACTAGAGAGACATCCTCTGGTTTTTTCATTGGCCTTGGCGATTACATTGATTACGTAATGAGTATCCCCCAACTAAGCTCGATACTTAAAGCACAACTTGATATTCGTGAGGTTGAATACGGTAAGGTCAAGACACTTGAAAAGCAAGCTGTGGAAGAACTTCGAGTCTCCAAAGAAAAATTACTGAAAATAATTGAGAAAAATAAGATCGACCCTAAAACCTTGAGCCAGGATATGTCATTCATACCGACGCATAGCTGGAGAGGTCGTGACACAAATCTCTTGGATCACCTAAAAATGTTCGAGACGGGAGAAGTCACAATCAGTGGCTTTTATTCTGACAACTTACAAAAGTTTCTATTCGACATCGCGGCAGCTCTGCTACAGCTTGGTTATAAGAATGAACTTAAAGAATTTATCGTAGAGCCAGAAGAATATGGAGAATACTATGACGCCATCAATGGTCCAGATAGGACGTTTCGTTTTGGTGGAAACAATCGAGGAAACTTTATCTTTTCAGAGACATGGCCCAAGCGTTTTGAGCAGTCGAGATTGATTGAAGCAGCACGAGAAATTGAACCATGGGGTGCTTTTGAGGCGTTGGTGAAATTTTGGAAAACACGAAAAGAAGTCGCTGCGGGCAAAGTATGGGATTTAGCTCTCCCTGATATATCAAGTGATACAGAGTTTCATTTTGACACCAAAGACTCGGTCGATATTATATTTGCCATAGAGGATTTTAAGATGATACAGAAAAATACTCGAGTAAATGAGAGCGAAATTCACTATCTACATCTCGAAAAATTCAGGACGAAGATTGCGACAGCACATTGGTTCCTTTCTCGGTCCCTAGAAGATGAAAAAGGGTCAGAGCCAAATCTTAGGGTGCAAACTGACGCTCTTCAAAATCAGATCGATAAGGCATGGCGACGAGAGGTCGAAGTATCCATGAAAGATATGAAAGAATTTATGGAAGAATATCGAGCCGAAGCAGAAGAAAAAGCTTTGCTTGAGCAAGGAGAAAAATGGTGGAAAGTTGGCGATAAACCTATCTATGACCAAAAAGATAAAACTATTTCGCTCGGTGGTAAAAAACTAGAGGTGGTGAAAAATCAGGTGGCATTGTGTAAACCTCTTTTCCTGAAACCTATTGGGGAATGGATGCAAATCTATGAGATAAATCCTCCACTAAAAACGAAACAAGGTGAGAAGGGTTTTTATTATGTCGGTAGAGGCCTCAACAAAAAGACTCGTCAAGACTTCGGCATTGAGATGTTCGAAGTTGGTATGACCAGAATACGTATCAAAAAGGAGCTTTTTTCATAGTTGAGTCAATTGATTTTAAGTTGAGTGCGGTTGAGTCATATTCTCGATGCAATACTGGGACAAGCCCAGCTTTTTTCATTCTGAAATACGAACGCCACACATGCAGAGAAGTCAATTTTTTGCATAATCCGTCCTTACTGGCGTTCGGAACGGATTATGCAAAAAGCGGGCTTCTTACATGTTGCCACAAGAAGCCATAGATGAGTTCAAGAAGCTCTATAAGGCACGCTTCAAGGTCGATCTCAGCGATGAGGAAGCGTCACTTCGAGCCAATAACCTCGTGAATCTATACGAGGCTGTTTATGGCACTCCTTGTGGCAAACAGAACGAGGGAGAAAATCTGCCATGTCAAACATGACCAGATTCAATTCTCAAATTATTAGCCGACATTTGAGCTACACCATCCCAGAGATTGTGGAAGAACTTAGTCTTAACAAGAAAACAATCTTCCGCTGGATTGACGAGGGATTAGCCACGGTCCCAGGCCAGAAAAAGCCAATCCTGATACTCGGGTCCGAGCTGAAAGCATTCATCAATGCCCGCAATTCAAAAAAGAAAGTGAGGTTGAAACGACATGAGTTCTACTGCTTCCGGTGCAAGGCTCCGAGGCGGGCAAAACGAGGCACGATCATCCAGTCCGGCGACGAGAAAAGAGGTAAATGTGTTGTCTGTAACGGCAAGATGTCTAGGAAAATTAAACCCTATCGAAAGGACTATCACATATCCTCAACTCCCGTTCAAATGTCCACATTGTTCGATAATATAACGTAACGCCAAAATGACAAAAATTGACCCAAAAAATGAACCTGAAAAGTTGATCGAGGATACCTCGATTCCGTACCGAAACGAGCAGGCCAAAAGACGCTTCTTTGAGCATCTTTCTGGCGGTGAAGGCTTTGCCGGTGATTCCGTCTCAACCTTCGCCGAGGCTGTAGGCCAATGGCAGCAGTTCTCAAAAAATGATGACTTTGTGAACTTCGATAAGAGCAAGGCGATGGAGTTCGTGGCTTGGCAGAAAACGCGTCCGACCAAAGCCAAGGGTGGCACGCTCGCACTTCAGACGCAATATAACTACCTCCGCCGCATCAAGCGATTCTTTCTATGGCTTTCGGAGCAACATGAATACCGCAAGGTGAGAAAGACCGATGTAGATTTTCTGCGACTCTCCAAAAAGGATGCTCGCATTGCTACGTCTGGGACGACGAAGCCAATGCCGACATTTGAGGAGGTTCAGAGAATCATCAAGAGTATCCATCCGAAAAATGAGATTGATACGCGCGATCGAGCAATACTGAGCTTGGCTTTGATTACCGGCATGCGCATATCGGCCATAGCCACCTTGAAGATGAAGAACTTTGATAGGGCTAATAAGCTCATTGACCAGAACCCTGGCGACGGCGTGTTGACCAAAAACTCTAAGAAAATCCTGACTACGTTCTTTCCGATAGGTTGGTCCGAGCCGGAAGAGTTTTTTCTCGAGTGGTATGACTATATTCTGAAGAAAGGTGCAAAGCCAGACAATCCGATATTTCCTTCGACGCTAAAGGGCTTCTCGGGCAAAAACGACTTCAGCAAAACATTGGTGAGCGATGAGGGTTGGTCAGGTTCAAGCGGTGCCAGAAAGATATTCGAGAAGCGCTGCAAGAATGCCGGTGTGCCATATTTCAACCCACACTCGTTCCGGCACCTCATTGTGAACTATATGAGCAAGGCGCGACTGACCGAGGAAGAAAAGAAAGCTATCAGCATGAACCTCGGGCATGAAAACGTCGGCACGACATTCGGCTCATACGGCTACGGCAACATGACACCGATTGATGCTGTCAAAATCGTGCAGAAATTGAACGTGGCACAACCTGACGGCCAGACTGACGTGCTCACTGCGGAGGAAAAGGCAGTCCTTGAAAAGTTAATCAAACGCTCGATATGAATCCGCCTAAAATTACCAGCTTGGCTTCTTTAGCTAATAACGGCATAATATAACTATGAAGAACGCCAAGGAAACGCCAATCAAGTACTTCCTGTATGCCAGGAAATCCACCGAATCCGAAGATCGGCAGGTGCTTTCTATTGAGTCACAAATTGATGAGCTGAAGGCTATCGCTGACCGAGAGAACATCAAAATAATTGAGGTGCTCCATGAATCGAAGTCCGCGAAGACCCTTGGCCGCCCTATCTTCAACGACATGATTGATCGTATCAATCGGGGTGAAGCCACCGGCATCCTGTGTTGGAAGCTCGATCGCCTGGCTCGTAACTTTATCGACGCCGGTAAGATTATCGAGATGTTGCAGCACAGCGTAATCCGACATATTCGAAGTTACGAAAAAAGTTACTATCCGCAAGATAACGTGCTCATGATGAGTCTTGAGTTCGGTGTAGCAAATCAATTCTCACGCGACTTGGCCGTGAATGTGAACCGTGGCATGAAGAAAAAAGCTGAGATGGGTTGGTATCCGGTCCAGCCGCCTATCGGTTACCTGAACAGTAAAATAAAAGGTAAGGGAAAGAACGATATTTCAAAAGACCCAGAACGATTCGATATTGTACGAAAAATCTTTGATTTGATGTTAACTGGCACAATGTCAGCTCACCAAGTCTGGTTAACTTCCACAGAGAAATGGGGCTTGCGAACGCGTAAGGATCACAAGCTCTGTCGCAGTTCGATTTACTATGTGCTCACAAATCCTTTCTACTACGGCATGTTTGAGTATCCACGCGGAAGTGGCACGTGGTATAAAGGCGCTCATGAGCCGATGATAACCGATCAGGAGTTTGACCGCATTCAGATATTACTCGGTAGAAAGGGCAAGCCACGCCCGAAAAGCCACATATTCGACTTCACCGGCATGTTGCGCTGCGGTGAATGCGGCGGTGTCATCACGGCCGAGGAGAAGATAAAGCGTCCGAAGAATGGCAAAGTCCATCACTACATTTACTATCACTGCACGAAGCGGGTCCACCCGGACTGCACGCAAGGCTCAATCGAAGTAACCGAGTTAAAGAAGCAGATCGTTAAAAAGATTGAATCTTTGGAGATTCCGCCAGAGTTCCACACCTTCGCTCTCAAGTGGTTCAGAAAGAAGAACGAAAAAGATGCTGAAACGAATACCACGATATTATCGGCCCAACAGAAGGCTTACGATTCCTGTATACGAAAGATAAGCGCATTGATTGATATGCGTGCCGCCAACGAAATTACTTCTGAGGAGTTCGCTGACAGGAAGGCATACCTCGTAAAAGAAAAGAGCCGACTTGAGGAACTTCTTGGTGATACCGGCGATCGTGTCAACAAGCAACTCCAGAATGCCGATGACCTGTTTACATTCCTACGAGATGTCGTCACGAAGTTCACTGATGGTGGCTTTGAGGTCAGAAAACGTATACTTTCGACACTTGGTCAGAACCTTTCGCTAAAAGACAAAATACTAAGCATTGACTGGGAGAAATCGCTGTTGCCATCACAAAAGCTCGCGGCTGAAGTGAAGAAAATCCACGAGCCGTTAGAACCTACAAAAAACAAGGTGTCGCAAGGAGATTTGGAAGAAATCTACTCCAAAAATCCAATAGTGTGCGCCCAGTTGGATTCGAACCAACGACCCACTCCTTAAAAGGGAGTTGCTCTACCACCTGAGCTATGGGCGCATATTATTGATACCTATACAACAGCTGTGGGCGCGTGTTATCTATTATCTTTACGACACTTGACAGATTAACACAATTTACAAGTTGTGCAATTACTTATTGAATTCAGCTGTTTAATTCAAAGCTGGTATAGAAAATGAGAATGTACTGCCTTTATTGACACCTTCAGATTCTGCCCATATTTTTCCTTCGTGGCGTGTGATAATCTGTTTCGAAATAAAAAACTAAGTATATTTAAGTCAAGCCCGGTCAGCACAAAAGTCGCCGAATGAAGTTAGGCCGTGCTTTTGGTATTCAATTAGCGAGCCTCGTAAGGAGTCCCGCGCTTCCAGACTGCA
>Ga0080064_1002150_pt1 | contig 35100 bp, 32 predicted proteins | sample Subgrocontami54m_FD_69260 | JGI IMG/M metagenome (GOLD analysis project Ga0080064, IMG submission 69260) | Subsurface groundwater microbial communities from S. Glens Falls, New York, USA - GMW46 contaminated, 5.4 m (SPADES assembly) (version 2) ...
TGACAGTGCAAACGCTGCAGGGACTACACCATTCTGTCAGGTGATGCCGGCATTTTTTTTGATGTAACATTTGATGACTCAAGGGGATAGGAAGTTGAGTGCGTGCCAACTGTGTCGAAATGCTGTCGTCTCGAAAATCACCTATGCCTGTGCGCATTTGTGAACCATGCCGCAAATCGAGCCACATACCGTGGCGAGTTGGCGAACTGGCGAACCGGCAGGGAAGTTTGCCTACAGGCATTTCCCGAACAAGGCTCATTTGAACGCTTCGAAGTCCTTGCCCAACAGCGCCGCGGCGATCTTCAGTTTCAGGATCTCGTCGGTCCCCTCGTAGATGCGGCACACGCGCACGTCTTGCAGATGCCGGCCGGGGCGGTAGAGCGTGGACCAGCCGCGGCCGCCGAAGATTTGCACGGCGTGATCGGCGGCGTCCCAGGCGGCGTTGGCGACGAACAACTTTGCTTGGGCGGCGAGCAACTCGGCCTTCGCCTTCAGCTCGGCGTTCTTCGGATCGGCATCCCAAATATCCTTCGCCGCCGCGGCTTGCAACACCAGGGCTTCACTGGCGAGCCGGGCCATTTCAATCGCGGCCAGGTGTTCCTGCACGAGTTGATGCTTGCCAATCGGCTTGCCGTGCTGGACGCGCTCCTTGGCGTAGCGGATCGATTCGACCAGGCAGTCCTCGATGACGCCGAGACATCCCGCCGCGACGCTCAGCCTGCCGCTGACCAGCGTGCCCATGGCGATGCGGAAGCCGTCGCCTTCCGGCCCGAGTAGATTCGCGGCGGGGACGGCGAAATCGGTCAGTTCGAACATGCCGGTATTCGCGGTCGGCATGCCCATCTTGGCGACCAGGTCCTCGCGCGTGCAACCGGGACCGTCCAAATCGGCGATGAAGGCGCTGATGCGGCCGCCTTTTGCTTTTGGATAGCCGAAGGTAACGACCGTCGTCGCAATACCGGCGTTCGAAATCAAGTACTTCACGCCGTTCAGCAGAAACTTGTCGCCTTTTCGCTCGTAGGTCATCTGCATTTCGAGCGGATTGCTGCCGGCTTCGGGTTCTGTCAAGCCGAAAGCGAGAATCTTGTCGCCGACGCACGATGGCGGCAGATAGCGGCGTTTCTGCTCTTCGTTGCCCCAGGTCATGATTGGATATTGCCCGATCGAGGTGTGCCCGGAGAAAAAGGTGCGGACGCCGGTGCCTTCCTGGCCGATGCGGGCGAGCGCCTTGGCGTAGGTGATGGCGTCGGCGCCGCGGCCGCCGTAATCCGTCGGCACGGGCATGCCGAGCAGGTTATATTTCTTCGCCAAGGGAATCAGGCGATCGTTGAAGCGGTGTTCGACGTAGCACAATTCTTCGTGCTCGCGCAACTCCTCGCAGAAGGCGTTCACGTCGGCGAGCAGGCGCTGTTGGTCGGCGGGGGACATGGGGGCTCCTTTACCCGCGGGAATCGCTGCGCTCATCCCGCGGCTTGGGGATGTTGGCATTATCTTATGATCAGCGCGGGCAAACTGCTTGCATCGCCGCGCAGCTCTGGGATAATCATCTGCAATAGCGAGGGCATCGCACTCGTGACGATCCCGCCAAGACGAACCACTTTGCTTCGAGGAGTCCCATGTTCAAGAAATTGACCTTGCTGCTGTTTACCGCCCTGTTCGCCCAGACGGTCAGTGCCGTGCATGCCGGCGACAAGAGAATTCGCGTGGTCATCATCGACGGCCAGAATAACCACGATTGGCGCGCGACCACGCCCGTCATGAAGAAGGCCCTGGATGATTCGGGCCGCTTCGTCGTCGAGGTGGCGACCTATCTCAAGTCGCCGGCGGACAAGCCGGGCGCCGTGCCCTCGGTGGCGTTGCCGCCCGATCTGGACAAATACGATGTCGTGGTGAGCAATTTCAACGCGAGCGCTCCGTGGCCCAAGGACTTCAGTGCTCCCCTGCAAGAACGCGTCAAGTCCGGCAAGATCGGCCTGGTCATCGTCCACGCCGCCAACAATGCCTTCACCGGCCAATGGCCCGAATACGACCGCATGATCGGCATGGGCTGGCGGGGCAATAACTACGGCGACCGGCTCACCCTCGATGCTCAGGGCAAAGAACTGCGCGTCCCCAAGGGCAAAGGACCTGGTGCCGGGCACGGTAGCCAGCATGCTTTTGTCGTCACCATTCGCGATAGCAGCCACCCGGTCACCAAGGGCATGCCACTCGAGTGGTTGCACGCTTGGGATGAGCTGTACCAGGGCATGCGCGGACCGATCGAAAACGTGAGGCTCTTGGCCACCGCCTTTGCCGATCCATCCAAAGGAGGAAAGAGCAGCAGCAACGAGCACGAGCCGATGATTTGGACCGTGACCTACGGCAAAGGCCGGGTCTTCCACACGCCGATGGGGCACGATGTCAACGGCATGCGCTGCATCGGCTTCCAGACGACGCTCTTGCGCGGCACGGAATGGGCGGCGACGGGCAGCGTCACCATCCCGATTCCGAGCAACTTCCCGACATCGGACAAGCAGAGTTCGTTGTCGAAGTGATGGTTTTTCCCTTGGCGTTTAGCGCGACCAATATCCCTTGAGAAGACGCAAGGGATGCGTGGCGCGCTAAACGGCAAGCAGATCACGGCGTCCACGCTAGCGCCCGAATCTCGCCGAACTCGCGCGCCAGTTTTTCCCACGTCTCGCCGCCGTCTTGTGATCGATACAATTCGCCGCAGACGCTGTTGGCGTAAATCAGTTTCGGATCGGCGGCATGGACCGCGAAGTTCCAGATGGTGCTGTTCGCCAGGCCGGGAAACGTCGCGGCTTGCCAGGTGTGCCCGGCGTGGACCGAGATGCCGACGACGCCTTCGCTGCCGGGCGGTCCGTTGCCGGCGCCCAGCAGCACCGTCCCCGGCTTCCCGATCGGCAACGCCAAGCTGCGACAGTACGACCAGGGCAGGTTCTGCTTGACCCGCAAAGGATGCCATGTTTGGCCGTCGTCGGCGCTGCGATGCAAGTCTGCGTTCGTCGCGGCCAGCAACACTTTCCTGCCATTCACGCTCCACATCGCCAGATCGTGAATGTCTTGTGAAATCAAGCCCGAGCCGGAGTAACGTTGCCAGGTCGCGCCGCCGTCGGTGCTGCGGTGGATGCCGTCGATCTCGACACCGGCCCAGAAGACGCGCGGATCGTCCGGATCGACCTTCAGCGTCGTGACGCGTGTGTGCATGATCCGCGGGCATTCCGGCGTGATCGACGTCTGGCATTCTTCCCACGATCGGCCGGCGTCCAATGAACGATAAATGCGCGAAGGGCACGTGCCGGCGAAGATTGTCTCGGGTAGCGCGGGCGGAATCAGGATCGACCAGATTTGCTGACCATCGAGCGGCGAATCGACGCGCTGCCAAGAATCGGCGCCGCTGGTGCTGCGAAAGAGTCCTTGTTCCGTCCCAATGTAAAGCACGCGATCATCACGTGGATGGACCACGAGAGCGCGGACGAAACACTCGACGAACATGCCGTCCATGGCTCGCGCAAAGTTCTGACCGCTGTCCAGGCTGCGAAACACGCCTTCGCCGATGGTGCCGACATAGACACGATGGTTCTGCATATCTATCCCTTGGGCGGCGGCTTGGGTTCTTTCTGACAGGGAAGCTGGCTGACGCTGTCGCAACCGGGCGGCAGCGAGGCTTCCTCGACGACCAGCACCGGAAATCCGTCCTTGATTTTGAAGCGCAAGGCGCAGCGCGTACACATCAGATGATCGTCCTCTTGCACGAGCCGAGTCCGGCTCGGGTCAAGCGGGCAACGAAGAATATCGAGCAGTTCTTTGCTGAGCATCGTTCCTCGTTTCTGTTCGAACCGTTGCCTTTGGCCAGCGTTGCCTCGCCCCCGAAAAGGGGACAGAACCTCTGAATGCAAAAGGTCCTGTCCCCTTTTCGGGGGCCGCATCATCGACGTGGCCGTGAAGCTCCATCACCCTGGTTGCAAGCGTAGCTTCGAAAGGTGATGGCCGACATCGAGAACTCAAGAGTCAGGAACCAGGAGTCAGGCATCAGGAGTCAGGGGCCAGGAGTCAAAAGTCACCATTTCTTGACGACTGACCCCTGAGAGTTTGTGAAAAAATGGGGACAGGCACCGGCCTGGTTTCGATGTTGCCAGGGTTTTTCGAGGGATGGCCGGAGCCAGTCCCCATTTTTTCACAAACTCTGACTCCTGAATGCCTGATGCCTATTTTCACTCTTCTGGGTTCAGGTAGAACTTCATCAAGTCGCGGGCGGCGGCGCAGGTGGTGGCCAGCTTCACGATGAAGCCCACCTGGAACGCAAACCAAAGCGTGTAAATCACGCGCTCCACTTTGACGAGCACCGACGACGTGCCGGCGCACGCATAGGTTTGGTAGGCCAGAATCAAGAACATGACGCCGAAGCCCATCTTGATCAGCCCCATGCCGCGCGCTTCGAGCGGTTCGTCACGCAAGAGTTGACCGACGGTCCAGAGGAACACGCCGATCAGGATTGGCTCCAGCAGCAACGACGTTTGCACGATGAGCGCGATGATGATTTCCAACGTCGGCAGCCCGCACCAGGCGACGTGAATGGGCTGGGAGCGCTCGGTGTTGATCTCGGCAATGACGATCTCCGGCGCGTAGAACGGCACCAACACGTAGCCGAGCACGCCGATCAGCGGCAAAAAGCGGAAGAAAATATTGAGCAGGATGTTCACGCCGCTCAGCGAGAACAGGCCGATGAGCTGGCCGCGCGCCCCCAGGCGTGGTTCGACCGGCAGGCACAGGCCGTAGCCGACCATCCACAGAGCGGCCTGGATCAAGGTGAGCACCTGGGCGACGATCATCAGCACGCGCGCCATGCCGGCGAAATCGCTGCCGGAAACGAGGCTGAGGAAGAACATGGCCTTGTTCGGTTCCGGGAACAGAAACCGCTCGGCGTTGACGCCGAGCTCGGGTCCCTGGATCATGCCCAGAACGACCACGAGCATTTGTAAACCATAGGCAGCGCCCCAAACGCACGCGCCGCTCATTAGAAAAATGATGCCGTAGTTGACCTTGGCCCAGGTGTCGAGGTCGCCGATGTTTTTGCGGCGCACCTTGATGCGCATCCGGGCCTTTTTGTCAGCCTTCTTGTTGTGGGCCTCTTCGCGCTGTTTCTTGGCCGCCTCGTCGTCAACAAAGGCAACCTCATAGCCGCCGGCGTCGTCGTCGTCGCCGGCTTTGGGTTTGGTGTCTTGATTTTTCGGCAACGCCACGTCAGCGCCGCATTTGGGGCACTTGATCTTGTTGCCGGCCTTGTCCCTGGCGAATTTCAGGGAAGCCTTGCAGGACGTGCACTTGACGACCATCATTTCCATGGAATGCCACCGTCGTTGCCGCGGAGCTGGTTCCCGGCGCCGGCGCGGGCTCTGATACCGGGAAGTCAGATCATTGTATGCGAAGGAAATGGCGCTTTCACGGACATTCCAGAAACCCGGTTTCTTGGAGAAACCGGGTTTCTTTACCGCTCCAGGGAATGGCGCATCTTGACCCCAATCCAAAATCCGGTTCTACTCGTCTGTACAGGGAACCTGTTGTTGGGTGCGCTTTGCGAAAGGGGTCTGTCATGCGTCGCTTGCTTGCCGTCGTTGCTGTGCTGGCCGTCACCCAGTCTACGCAGGCTACCGGATTATTGATTCCGGTCGAGAAAAAACTGCCGCCGTTGGCCATGCTCAACCACCAGGTGCAGGTGAGCATCGAGGACCAGGTGGCCATCACTAAAATCGAACAGACGTTCCGCAACCACACCGACCGCCAGCTCGAAGCGATGTACATCTTCCCGGTGCCCAAAGGCGCTTCGGTCCGTGAGTTCGCCATGTGGGTGGACGGCGCCAAAGTGAAAGGCGAACTCGTCGAGGCCGACAAGGCGCGCAAGATCTACACCGACATCGTCCAGCGCACGCTCGATCCGGGCCTGCTCGAGTACATGGGCAACAACCTGCTCAAGCTGCGCGTCTTCCCGGTGCCGCCCAAGGGGGACCAGAAGATCGCCATCAGCTACACCAGCATCGCCGACAGCGACAACGGGTTAATCGAATACGTTTATCCCCTCAAGACCGACGCCAAGGCGCCGACCACTTTGGAAAAGTTCTCGCTCAAGGTGCATCTCAAGTCGCAGTTTGCCCTGCAGAACATCTACTCGCCGTCGCACGCTATCACCATGCAACGGCCCAACGACAGGGAAGCGATCGTCGGCTTCGAGAAGGACGCCGCGGCGCTCGACAAGGATTTTCAGCTCTTCTACACGTCGAGCGCCAAGGACGTCGGCCTGACGGCGCTGGCGCATCGGCCCCTGCCGAGCCAGAACGGCTACTTCCTGATGCTGATCGCGCCGCGCATCGAATTGTCGAAGGCGCAGCAGGTGCCGCGCGACATGGTGTTCGTGCTTGACACAAGTGGCAGCATGCGCGGCAAGCGCATCGTGCAGGCACGCAACGCGCTCAAATACTGCTTGAGCCAGCTTCAAGGGCAAGACCGATTTGCGATGATGAATTTCGCCACGACCGTGAACCGTTACAACGATACGCTGCAGACCGCGAGCGCGGATGCCGTTACCGTGGCCAAGAAGTGGGCGGACGGCCTGGAAGCGTCGGGCGGCACCGCCATCGACGATGCCCTCGCCGCCGCCTTCGCCCTGCGCCCCAACGATCCGGCCCGCACATTCAACATCGTCTTCTTTACCGACGGCTGCCCCACGATCGGCGAGACGGTGCCGGAGAAGATCCTGCAAAACGTCGCCAAACGCAACAGCAGCGGCACGCGTATCTTCACGTTCGGCGTCGGCGACGACGTCAACGCCAACCTGCTCGACCAGCTTGCCGAGCAGACGCGCTCCGTCAGCACCTACGTCCGCGAATCGGAAGACATCGAAGCGAAAGTGTCGAGCCTGTACGCCAAGATCAGCAATCCGGTGCTGGCGAACCTGAAGCTGGTCGTCGGCGCCGGCATCCAGATCAACGAAGTCTACCCGCCGCAACTGCCCGACCTGTTCCACGGCACGCAGCTCACGGTGCTGGGCCGGTACACGGGCAAGGGCCACGCGGCCATCAAGCTGATCGGCAGCGTCGGCATGGAGACCAAGGAATTCGTCTACGAGCTGAACTTCCCGGAAAAGACCGAAGAGAAGCCGTTTGTTGAAGACCTGTGGGCGCGGCGCAAGGTCGGCTACATGCTCGATCAGATTCGCGCCAACGGCGAGAAGAAGGAGCTGGTGGATGAAGTCGTGACGCTGGCCAAGCGCTACGGCATCACGACGCCGTACACGAGCTATCTGGTGGTGCCGGATCAGGTGATCCCGATTGCGCGCCAGCCGGGTCAACCTATGGATCCGCGCAACTTCCGCGGCCAGCTGCCGCCGGCGCTTCAGGGGGGCGGCTTCGGCGGTGGAGTCGGTGGTCCGAAGGGCGCACCGGCGAAACTCGAAGACTTTGCCCGCCAGGTGCAGGCCAAAGGCGACGCCAAGGATGGTCTGGGCAATGCTCGCGGCAACTTCGAGGCCGATCGGCTCGCCAAAGAAGCCAAGGATCTGAAAGAACGACCCGCCGGCCCTAATGCGACGGCGGCGGAAAAGAAATCTGCCGAGGAGGCCGCCAAGTCCGTCGCGGCAGCCATCGATCAACAACAGACCTTCGACAAGGTGCGCGACGAGATTCGCCGCCGCAACTTGCAGGGCATTCAGGAAGGCGGGCTCGGCGTCGATCTCGCGGTGCAGATGAATCAGCTCCGCAATCAGGAGCGCATCAGCCGCACCGCCAATCGCAACGTTCAGAGCCGCAACCTGCTGGAGCTGGGCGGCGTCTGGATCGACGACGCCTTCGACGCCAAGATGCCGGGCGTCACCGTCAAGGCGATGTCGGCAGCCTACTTCCGCATCCTGGAACGCCATCCCAAGATGCGCGAAGTCTTCCAGCTCGGCAACTGGGTGATCTGGGTCACGCCGAGCGGCTCGGCCCTGATCATCGACCAGGGCGCCGGCCAGGAAGAAATGACCGATGAGGCGATCGATCGCCTGTTCACGGCGGCGCCCAAGAAATGAACCATGTGCTTGCGTTTAGCGCGTGCAGAAGTTTTTGGAACAGTGATGCACGCGTGGTGAGACGTTCGGTCCGCGTATCGGAGGGTCGGAGACCCGCGCCGAGCGCTGGACTGGCTCTGGCGGCACAAGCGCGCGGAAGAAGCCTAGAGTTGTCGGGATTCGAAGCCGACTCACCAACCGAGAACGCCATCCATTTTTGCGCGGCACTTCATATAACGACCGGATTCTATTAGCTCGCTGAAAAGGGGGACAGGACCATTCTGTCCCCTTTTTTCAACGGGTTGCCATCCTGCGAGGCGCCATCATGAAGATCCACGAATACCAGGCCAAGGAACTGCTGGCAGCAGCGGGCGCGGCGATCCCGCGCGGCATCGTTGCCTGCAATCCGCATGAAGCCGTTGCCGCTTTCGACAAGCAGGGCGGCAAGCCGGTCGTGCTCAAGGCGCAAGTGCACGCCGGCGGCCGCGGCAAGGGGCGATTTAAGGATGCCGGTAAAGACTTCGGCGGCGTCAAGTACCTCACCAAGCGTGAGGACGTCGCCGCCGTCGCCGAGGTCATGTTCAAGTATCCGCTCGTCACCAAGCAAACCGGGCCCGAAGGGCAAAAGGTCTCGAAGGTGCTGGTCCAAGAGGCGGCCGATATCGCGCGCGAAATCTACGTCGGCATCGTGCTCGATCGCGGCATCGGCCTGCCGATCCTGATGGCCTGCGCGGAGGGCGGCGTCGAAATCGAGGAAGTCGCTGCCCGCGCGCCGGAGAAGATCCTCAAAGTCGCGATCAATCCCGACACGGGCCTGCAACCCTTCCAAGCTCGGCGGCTGGCGTTCGAGTTAGGCTTCACCGGCGAACAGATTCCGCAAACCGAGAAGATCATGACGGCGTTGGCGCGTGTCTTTCTCGACAAGGATTGCAGCCTGGCCGAAATCAATCCGCTCGTCGTCACGCCAAAGGGCGAAGTCCAGGTTCTCGACGCCAAGATGACCTTCGACGACAACGCCTCGTTCCGCCACGCCGACATCGAAGCGCTGCGCGACCTGACCGAGGAAAATCCGGCCGAGGTGCGCGCCGGCAAGGCGGGGCTCAGCTTCATCCAGCTTGCCGGCAACATCGGCTGCCTCGTCAACGGCGCCGGCTTGGCCATGAGCACCATGGACATCATCAAGTACCACGGCGGCGAGCCGGCCAACTTCCTCGACGTCGGCGGCGGCGCCAATAAGGAGCAAGTTACCGAAGCGCTGCGCATCCTCTTGAGCGATCCAAGCGTCAAGGCGGTGCTGATCAACATCTTCGGCGGCATCATGAAATGCGACATCATCGCCGGGGCCGTCATCGAGGCGTTCAAGGAAGTGAAGCCCAAAGTGCCGTTCGTCGTGCGTCTGGAAGGGACCAACGTCGAGCAAGGCCGCACGATGCTGAAAGAGAGCGGTCTGAACCTGACGCCGGCCACGGATTTGACCGACGCGGCGAAGAAGGTCGTGGCGGCGGCGCGGTAAGATGAAACCGCTGGATATCGGACCATGAACCGACCATTGCGAGAATTGATCCAAGACTATGAAGCAGATCCAACCTTCTGGGAGGTCGTGCAAACCACAGTTTCCCCGTCCACGAACAGCCGAAACCTAGTGCATTGTCACACGTTAACTGATGGATGGGCAAATGCGATGAAGAGCCGCGCACGAAGTAAGCGGCTGGCCCAAACGCTTACTACGTGCGCGGCTCCGTCATCCATCATCCGACGCGTGACAAAGCACTAGGCGGATCAAGCATTGAGGAGGTGTTTCGCAATAAACAAACGGGAGAGGAATTGGTCCGACACACCGTATTAAGGCCGAATGGGCGAGTTTTCCGCAAACCGCATTTTCGCCCCTACAAGAAGTAAAGGAGAACCCTCATGCCCCAACTCAACAAAATTGACTGGGAGATTCTCAACGCCACCGCCGACGATGCGGAAAACCTGGAACAGATTTATCAGTCTGTGTGTTTCGAGTTTTCCGCCGAAAACTACGAACAGCGAAAGCCGGAAGCGTACTATTGGCGCGCAGTCGAAGGGGCGCCCCTGCTCGAGGAGATAGCCGACCGGATCTGTGAATTAGTCGAGTCGGGACTCCTGGAGGCTCAGCTGGAAAACGGGACCATCGTCCTGGCGGCAACCAGTGACAAGAGCTACGTCTGGCGCGGGTGGTTTCGCATGTCGTCCCAAGGGCGCGAGGCGTGGGCAGTAGGCGCACCGGCGATCGAACTGGCTGACGCGGCGAAGAAGGTCGTGGCGGCGGCGCGGTAGAATTACAATGGGCGGTCTGTCGTAGGGAGGACTGTCATGGGAGTTCGCGAACTGATTCTCAAGCAGCTGAAACAACAACCGTTCCAGCCGTTTCGGTTGATTCTGTCCAACGGCCACACCCACGACATCAAGCATCCTGAGATGGCGTGGGTCAGTCCGTACTACATCCTCGTTGGCATACCGGATCCGAATTTGGACGGTCCCAACGCGATTATCGATGAGATTATGGTCTCCATGATCCACATTGTTGAAGTGGAACCGATAATGAAGAAGAGCAAGTCAGCCAAGTAAGCAAGGAACGACAGCAAATGAGCATCCTGATCGACAAATCCACGCGCGTTCTAGTACAGGGCCTCGGCAAAGCCGGCACCTTCCACGCCCAGCAGTGCCGCGACTACGGCACGCAGATCGTCGGGGCCGTGTCGCCGGGCAAGGGCGGCGGCACGAAGGAAGGCTTCGCGCTGTTCAATACCGTCGCCGAAGCGGTTGCCAAGACCGGGGCGAATGCGACGATGATCTTCGTGCCGCCGCCCGCCGCCGCCGATGCGATCATGGAAGCGGCCGATGCGGGTATTGCCGTCATCGTCGCCATCACCGAGGGCATTCCGGTGCTCGATATGGCGCGGACGATGCGGTTCATCAAATCACTCTCCCCTCGCCCTCAGGGAGAGGGGTCGGGGGTGAGGGGGCCGCGCCTTGTCGGTCCGAACTGTCCCGGCGTCATCACGCCTGGCCAGTGCAAGATCGGCATCATGCCCGGCTACATCCACAAACCCGGCCCGGTCGGCGTCGTCAGTCGTTCAGGCACGCTGACGTATGAAGGTGTTTGGCAACTCGGCAACATTGGCCTGGGGCAATCAACCTGCGTCGGCATCGGCGGCGATCCGGTTAACGGCACCAACTTCATCGATGTGCTTGACCTCTTCCAGAAGGACCCGCAGACCGAAGCGATCTTGATGATGGGCGAAATCGGCGGCGCCGCGGAAGAACAAGCGGCCGCGTTCATCAAGAAGAACGTGACCAAGCCGGTGGCGGCGTTCATCGCCGGGCAGACGGCGCCGCCCGGCAAACGCATGGGCCACGCCGGCGCCATCATCTCCGGCGGCAGCGGCACCGCCAAGGAAAAGATCGGTGCCCTTCGAGCCGCGGGCATCCTGGTCGCCGACAGCCCCGCTGACCTGGGCGTGACGCTCAAGAAAGCGATGGGACGATAACAGTTCATCCGCAGATTACGCCGATTACGCAGATGAAGACACAGAAAAGGACATTTCTCAATTGCCCACTTATCTGCGAAATCTGCGAAATCTGCGGATGATTCGATTTGGTTCCAGAGCCAGAGTGGAAGGAGTCCCTCATGAAGATCGCGGTCATCGGCACAGGCTATGTCGGCCTGGTCACGGCCACCTGTTTCGCGGAATCGGGCAACGACGTCGTTGGCGTCGACAAGGACGCCGCCAAAATCGCTCTTCTCGAAAGCGGCGGCTTGCCGATTTACGAACCGGGCCTGCTCGAACTTGTGCAGCGCAATCGCCGCGACCAGCGCCTGAAATTCACGACCGATCTGGCCGCCGCCGTCCAAGACGCCAAACTGGTTTACATCGCCGTCGGCACCCCGCAGAGCGCGGCTGGCGATTCCGACCTGTCCGCACTTTGGGCGGTGGCCGATGCGCTCGCGCCGATCGTGAAGCCGGATGCCGTTGTCGTCATCAAAAGCACGGTGCCGGTCGGCACGAATCGGCAACTGGCCGAGCGCTTGGCCAAAAAGGCGGCGCGGGCCATCGAAGTCGCCAACAACCCAGAATTCCTCAAAGAGGGAGCCGCGGTCGATGATTTCATGAAGCCGGACCGCGTGGTCGTCGGCGTGCGGCGGCCCGAAGTCGGCGAGGTGCTGCGCGAGCTGTATGCGCCGTTCCTGCGCACCGAGCATCCGTTCCTGGTGATGACGCCGGAAAGCGCCGAAATGACCAAGTATGTCGCCAACGCGATGCTCGCCACGAAAATTAGCTTCATCAACGAGATGGCCAATCTGTGCGAAAAGCTCGGCGCCGACATCAACGACGTGCGCCGTGGCATCGGCCACGACTCGCGCATCGGCTTTCAGTTTCTCTTCCCCGGCCCAGGCTATGGCGGCAGCTGTTTTCCCAAGGACCTCAAGTCGCTCATGCACCAGGCGCAGCGCGTCGGCGGTCGGCTCCAGCTCATCGAAGCGGTCGATCAGGTCAACGATCGGCAAAAAAAGGTGCTGGCACAAAAAGTGAAGGACCATTTCGGCAGCGCGCTCCGCGGGAAGTGCCTGGCCCTCTGGGGACTCGCCTTCAAGGCACGCACCGACGACATCCGCGAAGCGCCCGCCTTGGAAATCATCAATATACTCCTAGCCGAGGGTGTCAAGCTCCAGGTGCACGATCCGGAAGCGCTTGGCAATGTCAAAAGAGAATTTGGCGACAAGCTGATGTACTTCGACCGGCCCTACGGTGCACTCGAAGGCGCCGACGGTCTCATCATCGTCACGGAATGGCAAGAATTCCGCCACGCCGACTTCGACGTGATGCGCCGGCTCATGCAAGGCCATGTCATCTTCGATGGCCGCAACCTCTATGAGCCAAAAACGGTGCGGGCCCACGGCTTCACGTATTATGGGATTGGGCGAACAACGTAGGGTGCGTGAAACGCACCGGGTCGCAAGCTGCGTTTCACGCACCCTAGTGCTCTGTCACGCATGAATTGATGAGTCGCCAGAAGTAAGAGCCGCGCACGAAGTAAGCGGCCCACTCGCAGCCGCTTACTTCGTGCGCGGCTCTTGTGATCCATCATTCGACGTGTGACATAGCACTACGCTTTGACCGCTTCTGCGACCATGCAATCGGCCTGGCGCGTCAGGTAAGCGTACCAGCTGGCGAGGTTGGACATCGGGCGGCCCAGCAGCCGGCGCCGCCACCAGTTGAGGCGCGGATGCAGCTGGCCGGCGCGGTGGGCGCTGTCGCGCAGCCAACTGCTGCGGCGCTGCATGCGCATGCGGATCTGGCGGAAGCCGGCGCGGTGCAGCATCAGCCGCAGGGTCCACGGTGCGAAATGGACAAGATGGCGCGGCAGATCGAGCGCGCGCCACGCCTGGCCGAACCAGCGAAACGCACAACAATCGATGTTGGGGACAGCGACAATCAGCTTGCCGCCGCCCGACAGCAATGCGTGCGCGGACCGCAATATGTCCATCGGCTGATGGGTGTGTTCCAGCGCATGCCACATCGTGATCACGTCAAAGGATTCGTTGGCAAGTTCAGGGTGCGGCAGCGAGCCGGCGAGCGCGCCCAAGCCGAATCGGTCGCGCAATTGATCGACGATGGCGGCGCAGGCATCGACGCCGACGACGTTCCAACCTTGCCGGCGCATGCGCAACAGGAAGGTGCCGTCACCGCAGCCGAAATCGAGCAAGCGGCCTTCGCCATGCCTCGGCAAGCATTTGCGCCAGTCCTGCCAGCGCGGCGCCAGGCGTTGCCACCAGTGCGTGTGGCCCGTGTCGTCGTCCAGCGGCTGATGCGGAAAATAGTCGTCGCGATAGAACTGACCGATCGAATCGAGCGTGGGCCGCGGATTCGTGAAACACAGACCACAATCACAGCACTGGACGACCATGAACCAGCGGCCGGCGCCGTCGGGCGTGGGATCGGGGGCCTCGACCAGCGGCGACCAGTTGTCGCCGCCGCACAAGAGGCACGCGGTTTCTTCCCACTCGATGCCCGAATCAACGCCCGCAACGGGATCGGCCAGCAGTGCTGAGCCACGCGTGGAAAAGCTCATAGCAGCGTCCTTGGAGTGAATGACTGTGCACGAATCGGCTGTAGGTTAGGTTTCCAACCTGACCGGACAGATTGAAAATCTATCCTACGAGGCAGCCGAATTGCGCACAGTCATTTAGCGTCCGTACCGTGGAGGATGGATGATAGCTCGGACGATGCGGCGGGTCAATTCCAGCAGGGCGCCGGCTTGCCTGGGTTGTCCAGGTTCGCGCGGTTGATAAAGAAGTCTTCACCCCCAGGGCTCGCAGCGCTCGCTCTGGGGCTTGGTTGTCCTGTTTGACATAGAGGCGAAAACCACCATGCCGCGTCCCCTGGGCCGTCACAATGATGAACTGCGTCCGCTGTCATTCAAGCGCCGTTACACGCGGCAAGCGCCCGGCAGCGTGCTGGTGCGATCGGGGCGAACTACGGTCCTGTGCACCTGCTGCGTCGAGCAAGCGGTGCCGCCGTTCCTCGTCGGCAAGGGCCAGGGTTGGCTCAGCGCCGAGTACGGCATGCTCCCGGGCAGCACGTCATCGCGCAAGCCGCGCGACCAAGGAGGCAAGGTCGATGGCCGCACCGTCGAGATCCAGCGCCTGATTGGCCGCAGCCTGCGCGCGATCGTTGATCTCGGCAAGCTGGGCGAACGAACGGTAGTGGGTCAGTTTGCTGTGTTGTGGTGCGGGCGTCTCGCCTGCATCGGTGCAGGCGAGACGCCCGCACCACAAACTGACCCACTACCGAACGAACGCTGTGGCTCGATTGCGACGTACTCGAAGCCGACGGCGGCACGCGCACGGCGAGCATCAACGGCGCGTTCGTGGCCTTGGTGGACGCGCTGGCGACGCTGAAGGACACGATCGGTCCGGCGAAAAACGTGATCAAGGACAGTATCGCCGCGGTCAGTGTCGGGCTCCTGGACGACGTAGAGCTGCTCGATCTGGAGTATGTCGAGGACAAGAATGCCGAAGTGGACATGAATCTGGTAATGACGGGGGCTGGGCAATTCGTGGAAGTGCAGGGCACTGGGGAGGAGGCGACGTTCAGCCGCAGCCAATTGGATCGGCTGCTGAAGCTGGGCAAGCTGGGAATCGTTGCGATTACACGCAAACAGCGGGAGGCGCTCGGGGCGGCGTGGCCGTTGGGAACCCCCGTCAAGCCATCTCGGACGTAAGTTTCATTGGGTCAACACGTTAATCGATTGCATTGCGCTTGCATCGGGGCATGGTTCAAAACCGGGTAACAATCATGTGTGTGTGTGTGGAGTGTCGGTGAATTGTGGCCTAGTCGCCCAATTTCTTCGTCGCAAAGGGTTATCAATCCAATGGTTGCGGAAAGGAACCACGACTGTGCCGACTAGGCCAAGTGGCCCAGTCAGGTGCGTAGTCGCTTGGCACCCTCAACCGCGCGTTTTTGAACCAGGCCGGGCTGCCGCGATATCCGCTGCGCACGGTTCGCCAACTTACTTGAGTTTGGCAAACCGTTTCTCATAATTATAACCCGTTCTTTGGAAACACGTTACGACATTTATGAGAACCGGTTTGCCAAGATCGGTATGTGCCAGGGGCGGCTGAATCTTACGAAATATTTATCTAGATAGACCAGCCACGGGTCGAGTCTAAGTTTGCCGTTCGTGGGGCAGAGATTCTTCTCTGCCGAAACTCGAGGCAGACAGGAATGTCTGCCCCACGAGTGTGCGTGCGAAACGGCAAGCCATGGTGCATTTCCGCTGGACGTGGGATATTCGCTTTGGTATAGCCCTGCCTCCCCAAGTCATGTTGCGGTGAGGAGGCGGATGCCATGCGGACGAAATGCTGCCAATTTGCGTTGTGGGCCGGCGCGGGATTGATGCTCGCTTTGGCAGTGCAAGCGGGTCGGGCGCAAACCGGGCCGGATGGCGACGGCGCCGTGCTGCGCTTGCCGGGGGGCGAAGATCCCCGACCGCGTGTCGTACCGCAAACCGGTTCACCGTCGGTCGACACGTCCAGTTCCGCCACGGCCGATCTCATCCTGGCCAAACTGACGGTCGATCCGCGTTACGAGATGAACCGCGACATCGCGCCGACGCCGCCGATCGGACCGTGGATGATTTGCGTGCATAGTTACATCACCAAGGAAGCGCCGGAATGGGCCCGGCAGATGACCGGGGAATTGCGCAGCACTTACAACCTGCCCGCCTATGTCTTTACCTTTGGCATCGAAGAACGACGCAGAGAATACGAGCGTGTCAAAGGCACCCTCGATCAACAGCGCAAGGCGATGAAGGAAAGGGGCCTTGAGTTCATTTACATGGCGCGCGGCAACGACAAGAGCGACACGCCTTATGCGATGATCTCCAACGACTTGCCGCTCCAAGCGGCGATGCGCACGCTGAAGGTGCAGCACATTCCGGTGCAATGCGGCGTGCTGGTCGGCGGATACGCCAACGAGGAGGTTGCCAACAAAGCCCTGCTGAAAATCAAAAAGCTGCCGCAACCCGATCCGAAAAAGGTGCAGCTCGACATCAAATACTACGGCGCCGACTCGGACCCCATGAATCAGTCGTTCGTGAAATTGAAAAAGGACAGCGGCGCGGCGGAGTTTGTCAATCCATTCCACAAGGCATTCGTCTGCCGCAATCCGTCGGTCAAACAGGACCGCGCCGGCGATCCGGACGCCATGGACATGAAGTTGCTGCGCAAGCTGAACAGCGACGAGCCTTATTCGCTGCTCAACTGCAAGAAGCCGATGACGCTGGCGATCAAGCAATTCCAGACCTTCTTGGCCGTCCAGGACCGCGAGCAGCGCGGCGGCATTATGCAGAACTTCGGATTCAATACGATCGCCGGCAGCAAAGGCGTCGATCAGGCCGCGCACGATGCCCACGCCCTGGCGGAATTGTTGCGCAAGAACAAGAACCTGCAACTGGACACCTATGTCCTGCACACCAAATTTACCAGCGTCGTGACCGTCGGCGGTTACGACAGCGTCGATGATCCGAACCTGATCGCCATGCAGCGGCAGCTCGGCAACAAATTGCGCGAATGGGAGCGGATGGCATTCTTCCAGCAGCCGATGCCGATGAAAGTGCCGCGCTGATAGAAACGCCGTTGCGTCTGCATTGCTCACCATGGTGGGACGGGTTTCCTAACCCGTCTGGCCGTGACGGGTTAGGAAACCCGTACCACGACAGCGCGCAGCTCTGCATTAGGCGAGCGGCAGGAGTTCACTTACCCGTAGACGAAGCGGCCCGCTTCGTCGGCGCGCGCCGCGACGAAGCGGGCCGCTTCGTCTACCGGAACTTCGAAGTTGCCAGTCGCCTAAACGCAGTCAATCCTTCATTTCCGCCCAGTCGCGCGGCTTCAGCGCTTCGTACAATTCCGCCTCGCGCGAGCCCGGCTCGGGTTGGTAATCGTACAGCCAGCGCACGACCGGCGGCAGCGACATCAGGATCGATTCGGTGCGGCCGCCGGTCTTGAGGCCGAAAATCGTGCCGCGATCATAAATCAAATTGAACTCCACGTAGCGGCCGCGGCGAAACTCCTGGAAGCGGCGCTGCTGGTCGGTGTACGGCTCGTTCTTACGGCGCTGGGCGATCGGCACATACGCGTCGAGAAAGTGGTTGCCGCAATCCTGCACGAATGCGAAGAGCTGCTCGAAATCGCCTTCGAGATAGTCGAAGAAGATGCCGCCGATGCCGCGTGGCTCGCCTCGATGGGCGAGGAAGAAATACTCATCGCACCATTTCTTGAAGCGCGGATAATCGACCGGGGGCGCATGGCGCGTGCAGATGGTTTTCCAGGTGCGGTGGAAGTGGATCGCGTCTTCACGATGCGGATAGTAGGGCGTCAGATCGGCGCCGCCGCCGAACCAGTCTTTGGTTCCCTTCGTGAGGAAGCGGAAGTTGGCGTGAACCGTGGGCACATGGGGATTGCGCGGGTGCAGCACGAGTGACACGCCAGTCGCGGTGAAGTCGAGCCCTTCGCCGGGAATCTGGGCGGCGAACTCCGGCGACATCTGGCCGCTGACTTCGGAGAAGTTGACGCCGGCCTTTTCGAAGACGCCGCCGTCGACGAGCACGCGCGTTCGCCCGCCGCCGCCGCCGGGGCGCTGCCAGTCGTCTTCACGAAAGCGCGTCTGGCCGTCGAGCTGTTCCAGGCCGGCGCAAATGCGGTCCTGCAGGTCGCGGAAGTAGGCGACGGCGCGAACGCGGTTGGCGTCGGTTGGGGTCATGGCAGATGATCGTGCAATAAGATGCGTTGCTTGCCGTGTCGCGCTCGGATGGCGCGTTCCGAGCGCGCAACGACAAGCGCCGGCAGTTTGCGCAAGTTGCGGCGCCGTGGCGCTCGTTAATCTAGGAAAACCCTGCGGTTCGTAACAGGGGCAGCGACTATTCGGGAAAAGACTGCGGTTCTACAGGAACTTATGCCGAAAGGATAAGCACAGACCGTTTTCTGGTCGAGGAGGCAGCCTCGTGGCCGAGAACTCCAGCGACCTGGTGGTGGAATCCTTCAAGCTCACGAAGATCTACCAAAATCGCCAGATCGCGCTCAACGACGTCAGTTTGCGTCTCGAACCCGGTTGCGTGTTGGGCCTCTTGGGTCACAACGGCGCCGGCAAGACGACGCTGCTGCGCCTCATTCTCGGCCTGCATCGGCCCACCGCGGGTTGGGTGAAGGTGTTCGGCGAAAAAATGACTCCCAACGCCGCCGGATTGCGGCGCCGCATCGGCTACATCCCGACGAACCCGCAGTTCCCGCGCGGCATGACGCCGATCACTTATCTCGACTACATCGCACGCCTCTTCGGTTTGCCCGCTCAGGTGCGCAAGCCGCGTCTGGCTTCGCTGATTCGCGCCGTCAATCTCTTGGGCGTCTCCGGCGATGTGATCGACGGTTTTTCGAACGGCATGACCGCCCGCCTGGCCGTCGCGTGCAGCCTGATCAACGAGCCGGACCTGCTCGTCTGGGACGAGCCGACCCACGGCCTGGACCCGGAAGGCCGGCGCAGCATGCTTGATTTGATCAAGACGCTGGCCCGCGAAAAGACGCTGATCGTGTCCAGCCACAACCTGAGCGACATCGACGAGGTGTGCAACCACGCCGCCGTCCTAAGCGACGGGCACCTGATCTACTTCGGCTCGCTGCAGGACCTCAAAGGCCGGATGCGCAAGAATCAATATGAACTCGATCTCGACGGCGATCAAAAGGCGATCACGCGGACGCTGAATATCATCAAGGGCATGAACGACTTCAAAACCGTCAATCTGCGGCAGCGCCGGCTGGAGTTGCGGCTGAACGAAGACGTCAATATCGCCTCGGCCCTCGCGAATGTGCTCATGACGCTCGCCGACAACAAGGTCATCCTGGTGAGCGTCCGCAGCATGGGCCAAGCGACCGAGCAAGCGTTCCTGGACCTGGTGGAAAAGGAAGAAGCGCGCGGCTTCGCCCGCGCCTGGCAATTCAACGAGGCGGCCTGAACATTGCTTGCCGTTTAGCGCACCCAGCGTTCCTTGGGCGCGCTAAACGCAAGCAAATGCAGAAACTGAACCATGGACGCACCGACCACACTGCCCGCGATCAAGATCAACCGGTTCCTGCCGTATTGGGCGGTGTTTGGTTCCGATGTGCGCCAGACGCTGAGCAGTTGGATTTATCGCATTTGGGTGCTGTTGGCGCTCGGTTCCGCAGTCGGCTATCTGCTCTATCGCTTCGGCGCCAAGCAAATGGGCGGTTTCATTTCCAACGCGCCGGAAATCCTCGGCGACTTGCTCACCTGGGTCGTCTGGGGCAGCGTCACGCTCATTATCGTGCTGACCGCCGGCACCATCAGCGGCGAGCGCGGCACCGTCGCCGACTCGGTCCTCAGCCGCGGCATTAGCCGATACCAGTACTTCCTGGGCAAATGGCACGCCCGGTTGGCGGTGATTCTCGGCACCTACCTGTTCTTGGCTGTCACCGCGGTCCTGGGCGCTTCCCTGCTCCTGCACAGCGACAGCTTGACGACCGACGGCGCCGTCGTGGCTGTCTTAGTCGTCGGCGCCCTGCTGGTTCTTGTCATCACGTGCGGCGTCAGCGTCAGCGCCCTGTCGACGAGCACCGTCGTCAGCATCACGCTGGTGTGGCTGCTGCTCTATGGCGTCGGGTTCTTGATGTCGCTGTTGCCCGCCCACTATCCCGCGCCGGACCGCGCTTTGCAGAACCTGCCTCAAGTGCTGCGCGGCTATTACGACTTGCACATGATCAGCCGGCTGGTCAGCGGCGCCCTGTCGCTGTCGCTGCTCATCGCCTTGGCCGGCATGATCGGCTTTGCTCGGCGCGATGTGTGATCCCTCAACTGTGCCAAGCCGCGGGATGAGCGCAGCGATTCCCGCGGATAATCACTTTCGCAACACCACGATGTGACTGCCCGCCAGCGCTTCTCGCCGCGCGAACAGCGCCTTCCACGAATCCTTGAGCACGCAGCGCAACACTTGCCGCAGCGCGCGCCAAACGGTGCGATCCGGCGCACGCGCCAACAATTTCGCCGCCGGCCGTTCGTACACTTCGAATGACCGAAATCCGGCGGCACGTCCCGCGGCGATGATGCGTTGCGGCGGCATGCTCTTTTCGGTCACGCCGAAACGTGCCACTGCCGCGTGGGCGCCGGCGTCGTTGCCGTGCCCTGCGCCTGGCTCCACGGTGATGCAAACGCCGCCGGGCTTGAGCGCTCTCCAGGCCGCCTTCAGCGCTTGTCCTTCGTCCGCCGCATGGTGCAGCGCGTCGTAGAACAGCGCGGCATCGAATTCATCATGAATAGCCAGTGATTCGTAGTCGCCGACCAGGAGTTGCAGGCGTTCCGCGCCGGCTTGCTTCGCGCGGGCCATCGCGATCATGGCTGGCGCCACGTCCACGCCGAGGACTTGGTAACCACGCAGGGCCAACAGCAGACTGGTCCAGCCCGGACCGATGCCCAGATCGAGCAGCCGGCCGGGCGGCGGCGGCAGCAGCGACAGAACGAGGCCCAAGTCCATCAAGTATTGGCCGCACTTCGCGTCGGAGAAGGGCTTGTTCAAGAGATGCGTGATCTCGTCCGTGGCCAGCTTGCTGACGTAATCAATCTCCCCTTGCTTGGGCATGACGTTCTTCCTTGATGGTTCACCGTTTCGCGCTCGCAACGAACTTTCCGTTGCTCTGTCCGATGTCACTTCTTCTCCAACTGCTTGCGCAGCAAATCCCGATGCACGCGCGCCACGTCCCACATGTAATGCCCGATGCGATGCTCCGCGGCGGCTTTCTGCAAATGCTCGAGTGCCAATTTCTTGCTGCCTTCGAGTTCATGGTAAATGCCGACGTAGAGATGTGCGTAGAAAAGCTGCCGGTTGAGCAAGTCCTTGCTCGGAGCGCCTGCCTTAGCCGCGGCCATCACATCGTCCACCTTCAGCTTGCCGGCATACAGGTCGTAGACCTGCCGCATTGGCACGCGCTTGTCGTCGCCGATCTTGAGGATCGAGTTGCGGGCTTTGGCGATGCCGTCTTTGCGAGCCATGCACATGAAGCGCCACACCGCGTTTTCGACGTCGTTGCTGTCGAACGATTGATAGCCTTCGAACTGGGCGATGCCGTCGTCCCAGCGGCCCGCGTAATAATACGAGATGCCGCGTTGCCAATGGCTGACCTTGGCCTTGGGGACTAAGGCGATGTATTTGTCGAAGTCGGCGATCGACTCGGCGATCTTGCCGGCCTTGAATTGGCTGCAGCCGCGGAGATGCCAGAGCTGGCCGGCGGCGGGATCGAGGGTGATCAATTTCGTGTAATCGGCGACGGCTTCGGCGAACTTGCCGGCCGCGTCGTTGCGCTGCGCCTGGCGGCGCAAATCGTCGGCGGTTTGGGCAATGGCCGTCGTGGTGGAAACCAGCGCGATCATGACGATGACATGGTTCATGGCAGTGATTCCGAACTTCAATGCTTGCGTTTAGAAGCTGTTTCAAAACGGGGACAGGCCCCACAAGGCAAATGGGCCAGTCCCCGTTTTGAAACAGCTTCTTAGCGTTCGCGCGTCCAAACGGGATCATGATCCCGTTTGGACGCGCGCACGCTAAACGCAAGCAACAATTTGATGATCATCCAAAAAACGATTGATGCAGCACATCCGTCTTCGTGCGGCCGAACGTATGGCTGCGACCCGATTTCAGGTTGTGGAACACGATCTCGGCCGGGCTGAACAGCAGCGCGTCGATCTTGTAGAAATCGCGATCGTAGCGCTCGAAGATTGCCTGGAACGGGGCGCCCCAATCGGCGGAGGCGCTGGCAGGGACTTTCGGGCCGATCTCCGCGAGTTGGTCGTCTTCCGCCTGCACCCAGATGACGACCCGGCCGCCGTACAGGATTGCGTCATTCGTGCGGCCGATGGCGCCGAGTTCGTCCTTGGCGACCGGCGGCAGCGGTGCCCAGCCGAGGCCGGAAACGATCTGGTTCAAATCGAACTTCAATTCATGCAGTTTGTGCAGGGCGGTTTCCAGTGAACGAGCGACGACCTGCAGGTTGCCCGCCAAGCTCGCGGCAGGCGCGGCCAGCAGCGTGATCTTGTTGGCGGGCAACTTGAGCGCTTTGCTCAGATGATCGATCACGGCGTCGTCGGGCAGCTTGCGTGTTTCCAAGACGCCGACGGCGACGGGGGCCTGCTCACGGCCGGGGATGTGATCGAAGAGTTCTTCCTTGCCGTAGGCGGCGCGCATTGGCCCGGAGCCCATCGCGAAATACTTGCCGACGCTGATTTGCCAGCCGGCGTACTGCGACGCCATGCACGCGGCCACCGGATGATCGGTTGCGATCATGACTTGCGGCAGAGCGATGCCGGCGACATCGCCGGGCACGATGGTGATTTCCGCCTGGCCCGCCATGCAGATTTTCGCAAGCGCGAGTCCGGCCTGAACGCCGCCGGGCGCCTTGATGCCGCAATCGATGAGCCGCGCGCCGGCGGCGGTGGTGTGCACGGCGATCCGCAGCGCCGCCGCCTGCAAAGCAGCATAATCGGCCAGGCGCTGGGCGCGTTCATTGAGCGTTTGGACATTCGCCACGACGGACTCTCTTGGAAGAAAAACGATCCTGCGCCGTTTGCGTCTGAGAAGATGATATTCTAGGCGGAGTGAGTTTGCCACTACTCTACGAAGAGGCGGCGTCATGGCAGGTCGTGTGTTTGTGGCCGGCAGCGCGAACATGGACATCGTGGCGCACGTGCCGCGCCTGCCCAAGCCTGGCGAGACGGTGCTGGCGCGCACGCTGCAAACGCTTCCCGGCGGCAAGGGGGCCAACCAAGCGGTCGCGGCCGCCAAAGCCGGTTCCCAGGTCACCTTCTTTGGTTGCCTGGGCCGCGATGCGTTTGGCGACGAGCTCGCGGCCTTCCTGCAAGCAGCCGGGATCGATCTGGCGCACCTGGAGCGCGCGCCCACCGGCACCGGCACGGCGCTGATCGCCGTGGACGACTATGGTCAAAATCAGATCGCCATCTTTCCCGGCGCCAACTCTTCGTTGCGGTTCTCCGATGGATTCAGGCAGGCGGCGCGCGGCGATGTTTTGCTCTGTCAGAATGAGTGTCCGCTCGACGTGGTGCTGGAATATGCGCAGGCGGCGCGGCGCCAGCAAGTCACGGTGATTCACAATGCAGCGCCAGCCGTCGCTTTGCCGCGCCCGCTGCTTGAGATCGTGGACGTTCTTGTCGTCAACGACGACGAAGCGATGCAGTGTCTCGCCATGATGCATCCGGGAACCGAAGTGCCGAGGGAAGTCGCAGCAATGGCCAGCGCGCTGCGCGTGCGCGGCGACCAGATCGTCATCGTCACGCTCGGCGCGGATGGGATTATTGCGCTCGACGGCGAGCGAACTCTACGTGTGGCAGCGCACCGTGTGTCCGTCGTGGACACCACCGGCGCCGGCGATTGTCTTTGCGGATATCTGGCTTCGTGCCTCGCGGCCGGCGATTCGATCGACCGGGCCATCGCGGTAGCCAATGCCGCGGCAGCGCTGGCGGTTGGACGGACTGGGGCTGGCGTCGGCATGCCAACGCGCCGCGAAGTCGAGACGTTCTTGAAGTGATGTCAGGTTCTTTGCAAATGGATCACGCATGAAGTAGAATCGACGCTTACACGGGTGGACCATTTGATCGCAAAGGGGTGTCCCATGCGCTGTTTCATGAAGGTCGGTGTCTTGTTGTCATTGGTGATGATGCCGATCCGCGCGAACGCCCAGCAAACTGCGGGGACCAAGCTGGCGAGCGGTATCGCCGTTTGGGACACCGCTCAGAATCCGGCGCAGCTTTCACCGGAGGCGCTCGCCGGCAAGAATGACTGGTCCGCGATCCCGGTCGGCAAGAGCGTCGATGCTTTCCAGGGCGACGCCGTTATGAGCAATGGCCGGATCGCCGCCATCGTGCGCAAGCAGCAAGGTGCGGTTGAGATTGATGGAATCAGACCCGACGGCGGCGCGGCGCGGTTGCGGCTGCGTTTGCTGACGGCGGCGGGCGAACCGGCCGAACGTCTGCAGCGCGTCGCTCTCGTCGAAAACACCAAGGCGGCGGCTACTCTGCAAGCGACCTTCACGACGGCCAAGGGGACCGAAGTCTCCGGCAAATTCCGCATCAAGCGCGGCGAAGTGACCGTGCAAGTCGAACCGGGAACGGGGGCGAGCCGGCTGCGCGTCGAGAATTCGGCGCGTTTCGTCGTGCTGCCCGATTTCTTCGCCGACGACATCACCATCGACGCGACCCGATTACCGTCATCGTTAGACACCGTCGATCTCCCCAGCGAGAACTTTGTGATGCATCTGACGGGCCAAGGCGACGCGATCACCATGTGCGTCTTCGAAAATCGCCAACAAGATGTCAACATCACGCTGGCAGAAAAATCGAAGGAGCGTGTCGTCACCGGCTCGGAGATTGGCTTCGAGGGGAAGAAGATCTGGGTGGCCCTGTTGGAATCCCCTCACCCTGCCCTCTCCCCCAAAGGAGAGGGGACAACGGGGATCTGGCACACGCTTGAGTTGACGTCCGCCGACACCGGCAAGGTCGTCCCGCTTGGCTGGAAGATGCCGTTTCCCGCGCAATGGCGCGTCGATTTCACTCGGGCCGGCGATCTCACCGATAGCTGGGAGATGTTGCTGCAAGAGAAAAAGGACGGCGACTTCACCAAACCATCCTGGCTCGGCAGCGGCGATCAGACTCTGTCCGCTAGCCGCCGCCGCTGGAATACGGTGTTGGGAACCTATCCGTATCCGTGCTGGTCCGATCCGGAGCGGCAAGGCTACTTGCAGCCGCTCAAGAGCCGGGTGCTGCAGTTTGTCGGCCCCGTCGTCGTTTACCCGATCAACCGTGTCAAGCAGACGCCGCTGGATGCGTACACCGTGGTCGACGTGATGCGCAACACCTTGGGCGTCGGGCCGTGCGAGCACATTCTTGATCTCGAAGGGCAAAAGTCCGAATACAAAGGCCGGGCGACGTGCGGTGTGCGCGACAAGCTGACGCCGATCTACGCCGCCGGCCGGCAGGTGGAGCTGCGCGGCGACGTCGATAAGACGCTCGACGAGGGGCTGGTGTTCGTCAAGCACATTCGTGGCCGAATCGAGCGCTACGTCGAGTTTGGTCAAAAGATGCGGAAGTACCTGGAGGAGCAGCGCAAGGTTCATCCCGAGCTGGCCGAGTTCATCGCCGAGATGGACAAGTTGACGCAAGAGATCGACACGCGCGTCGCGGCCCGATCGGCCAAGATTCAGACGCCGGAGCATGTCGCCAAGATGAACGAAGCGTTCCGCAAAAACGTGCTGGGCTACGACGGTCCCGCCGCGATCAAACGCTGTTGGGAATACACGCAGGCGCTGGTGGTAATCGGCGACAATCAAGACGAGCTGTCGGGCGAATGCCGCTGGGTCGTCAAGACACTGCGGCAGCGGGCGGGCATTCTGATGGCCATGGATCCACGCGCGGCGCCGATTGCGGCGGAGATTCGCAGCCGGACGCAGGAGGCGCTGCGCAATCCGGCGAGTCATGAAGGGGCGCGGCATTAACGAACATCGAAACAAAGAGGAGTAGCTATGAGCACACTTGCATCGGCTTTGCCAAAACCTACCATTGTCTACCCCGAAAGCGACGGTCTTCCGATGGCGGACAACACCAAGCAATTTCGCTGGATTGTGACCATCCAAGGCGGTCTGGAGGCTGTGTTCCGCGATGTCCCCGATGTGTTCGTCGCCGGGAACCTGCTTTGGTATCCTGAGGAAGGCAATACCACCATTTGCATCGCTCCCGATATCTTCACGGTTTTTGGCCGGCCGAAGGGGGATCGCGGGTCGTACCTGCAATGGCTGGAAGATAACATCGCTCCCCAGGTAATCTTTGAGGTTGTTTCGCCCGGGAACCGGGCCGCCGGACTCATCGCCAAGTTCAAGTTTTACGAACACTATGGCGTGGAGGAATACTACCTCTACGACCCTGCCAGCGGCGACCTGAATGGTTGGATCCTGGTCAACGGAGAGTTTCAGGAGATTCTACCGATCCATGGCTGGATTAGCCCGCGTATGAAAGTGCGTTTCGAACACGTGAAGGGGGAACTGCGCCTTTTCGGCCCGGATGACAAGAGAATTGCCACCTATGTCGAGCTCGTTGAACAGCGCGAGCAAGAACGGCAGGAAAAGGAGAAGGAACGGCAGGAAAAGGAGAAGGAACGGCAACGCGCGGAGCGGCTGGCGGCACAACTAAAGGCCTTGGGCGTAGAACCCGAGGCGTGAGTGAGAAAGACACTCTATGTTCCGAATCGCACTATTCTCACTGATTCTTTTGATCGCCCTCGCCGCCGGCTGCGCCCGCAACGACTCCGGTCGGCCAGCGGGATCTGCGCCCGCCGTGCTGGTTTTGCCGGCCATTCAGCCAACCTCCGGCGGCGACATGGTCCTGATACCCGCTGGCGCGTTCGCCATGGGCGAGGGCGGCGATCGTTCCGACGAGACGCCGCACAAAGCTTCGCTCGGCGCTTTCTACCTCGACAAGGTTCCGGTGACGCAGGAACTCTACGAAAAGATCATGGGCGTCAATCCGTCGAAGCGGAAGGCCGCGAAGAACCCGGTCGAACGAACCCAATGGACCGATGCCGTGCGCTTCTGCAACAAGTGCTCCGAGCTGGAAGGGTTGACGCCTTGCTACAATCTCGACACCTGGGAATGCAACTTCGCCGCCGACGGGTATCGGTTGCCGACCGAGGCGGAATGGGAATATGCGTGTCGCGCAGGCAGCACCGGCAAGTTTTGCTTCGGCGACGATGACAAGGAATTGCCGCGCTACGCCTGGCTCAAGCCGCATTCGCAAGGCAAGCCGCAGCCGGTGGGCCAGAAATTGCCCAACGCGTGGGGCCTTCTGGACATGCACGGCAACGTCTGGCAGTGGTGCAACGATTGGTACAGCGAGAGCTTTTACGCCGAGAGTCCAGCCGAGAACCCGCACGGTCCGGCGACCGGCAAGATGCGCGTGCTGCGCGGTGGGGCGTGGGATTCGACGCCGGACAAATGCCGTTCGGCATATCGCCACAAAGAGTTTCCAGTCTATTCCGACGCCTGCTTCGGCGCCGACAGCTACGGATTCCGGCGGGCGCGTTCGGCGGACGTGAAATCGATCAAAGTTGCGGCCGGTCCGAATACGTCAATCGTGCCGGATCCCGAAAAGAAGATCGAGAAGAAGCCCGAAAGGCCCGCAGTCGTTGTCAGCCCAGCGCCGGCGACAGGCAAGATCGACGTCGCCAGCCTCAAGGGCACGATCGTCTTCGTCAGCGATCGCTCCGGCACGATGCACATCTGGATCATGCACGCCAGCGGCAAGAACGCGAAGCAACTCACCAAGGGCAACGATCCCGACGCCGACCCGCGTTTCGCCCCCGATGGCAAGCGCATCCTCTACACCACGCTGCGCGGCGGCTTTCCGGAAATCTGGCTGATGAATCGCGACGGCGCCGATCCGAAGTTCGTCACCAAAGGCTCGCAAGGCAATTGGTCGCCCGATGGCAAGTCGATCATCTTCATCCAGGACAACCAGACCTACGTGCGCGATCTTGGGTCCGGCAAAGAACGGCTCGTCACCCCCAAAAGCTGGGAGCGCTGCGGCGTGCCGGCGTTCAGCCCCGACGGCCAGCGCTTCGCCGTCGCCAGCCGGCACCTGGGCAACATCGGCATCTTCATTCTCAGCCTCGACGGCAACTCGACGCAGCCGCTCAAGACCGAAGAAGCCTGCTGCACGCCGGAGTGGTCCAAGGACGGCAAGAAAATCCTCTGCCAAACGGTGCAGGGTCACATCCACCAAGTCGGCGTGGACGGCAAAGGCTGGGACCAATTGACCTTCGGCGCCGACGTGCAGCACGACGCCCGCTGGTCGCCGAATGGCACGATGATCCTGTTCTGCCGGGCGCCGGCGCCGGAAGGGCCGTGGCAAATTTGCGTCAAGCGGCTTGATGGTGACGAAGAGGAGTTTGTGCAGATCACGCGCGAGGGGTCGAATTTGTTGCCGGATTGGCATGGAGAGGAATAGACTTTCGTTCAGCAGCCGGGAGGTGGTCCTATGAAGGTCGTGGAGCTAAAAAATGGGCATCCCACGGTTGAGGAGTTGGTCGCGCTGGCGAAAGACCAGTTGGTGGTGCTGCGCAAGTCCGACGGTTCCGTCTTCGCCGTATCGCAGGTGGATGACTTCGATGTCGAAGTGGAACTCTTGCGGAATAATCCGGAGTTCATGGCGCTCATGAAGCAGCTTTCTCAGGAGAAGGCAGCGATTTCGATGCAGGATTTGCGAAGGGAATTAGGTGTTTGATACTTGCGCAGCAGTTTTCTCCTGACATATTCTGCGTCAATGAGCTTGCCATGCGGATTTTTTAGATGCGGAAACCTTCAATCCGCTTTTTGGTTAACCGGGAGTACCTTCATGAAACGCTTGCTCAACCTGGTCGGTCTACCAATTGCGATAGTCGGTATCGCGGCGATCCCACTGTTGCTCGCCCAAGCCCGCGCCGGCGACCCCTCCGCCGACCAATCCAAAGACCTCCTCGCCGAACTCAAAACCTACCAGCACAAGATCGTCTACGAATCCAACCGCAACGGCAACTGGGAGCTGTACCTTTGCAATGCGGATGGTTCCAATCCGATCAACATCACGAACACCAAGGATGTCGATGAGCTGTATCCCAAGCCGTCGCCGGACGGGGCCAAGATTTGCTTCGTCGCCGACGAGGGCAAGGGCGATGCCAAGATTCGCAACATCTATTACATGAACAGCGACGGCAGCGGGCGGGTCAAGGTTGCGACGAACGGGCGCGAGCCGTGCTGGAGCCCCGACGGCACGCAGATCGCCTACCTCAAGGGCGAATTCGAGAAGTTCACGTACTCCGATTTCGCCACCAAGGGGCTGTCCATCTACGACACGAAAACCGGCAGGACGCGCGAGCACGTCAACAACAAGCTGCACCATCTGTATACGCTGAACTGGGCGCCGGACGGCAACTGGTTCGTCGCCACGGTGCACGCCGGCATGGGCTTCACGCACGGCATCCTGGCGTTCGAGGCCAGCGGCGACAAGGTCTTCAATCTCAAGCTCAGTGGTTGTCGGCCAAACATCAGCCCCGATGGCAAGAAAGTCTGCTGGGGCCACGGCGATTATTGCGCCGGCGTCGCCGACCTCGATTTCTCCGGCCCGACGCCGACGGCCACGAACATCCACGATGTGGTCGAGAGCAAGAGCCCCGTCGAGACGTATCACATCACCTGGTCGCCGGACATGAAGTACCTCGTCTTCACGCGCGGCCCCCGGCTACAGGGCAAGAACCTGCGCGGGCTGCTGGCGGAGTTCCCCGGCGTCGATGCACCGGGCTGGAACGTGTGTGTCGCCGACGCCAAGAAGAAAAACCGCTGGGTCGCGATCACCACGGACGGCCGCTCGTGCAAGCAGCCGTGCTGGGTCGTGGTCGCCTCGGTCAGCCGCGGCAGCCAGGAAGGGAAGAAGGAATGAAGATTGATTTTTCAGCCACAGATCAAACACAGATGAAACACAGAAAAGAAAAGACAGAAAAAGATCAAGTGCCTGCCTTCTTTTCTTGTCCGTGTTTCATCCGTGTTTCATCTGTGGCTAAGGTTCTTTGCTTTCTGTTGCCGCTGACTGGCGCAGGTTGCAACAACGGCGGCAATTCGCCGTCCGCGGCAGTGAAGGCGCCGGCGACGATCACCACCACGAGCGGCATTGCGATGGTCGTAATTCCGGCCGGTTCGTTCGACATGGGCAGCAAGCATGGCCGCGAGGATGAGCAGCCGGTGCACAAGGTGTGGATCGATTCGTTCCTGATGGACAAGACCGAAGTGACACAGGCCGAGTACGAAAAGCTCGGGCAGATCGAGGCGTTTCCCAATCCAGCGCACTTCAAAGGGGCTAATTTGCCGGTGGAACAAGTCACCTGGCCGATGGCCGCGAAATTCTGCAATGCGCGCTCACGATTTGAAGGGCTGACGCCGTGCTACAACGAGGACACCGCGGAGTGTGATTTCAACGCCGACGGTTACCGCCTGCCGACCGAAGCCGAATGGGAATACGCGTGTCGGGCGGGGACCGATGCCGACTATTCGTTTGGCGGCGACGCGCGCAAGCTCGGCGACTTCGCCTGGTTCGCCGACAATGCCGGCAAGAAGACGCACCTCGTCGGCCAAAAGCGAGCCAATCCGTGGGGCCTGTTCGACATGCACGGCAACGTCGCCGAGTGGTGCCAGGACGTCTTCGACAAGGACTACTACAAGGCCAGCCCCGACAAGGACCCGCGCGGCCCGACCGACGGCAAAGAATACGTCCTGCGCGGCGGGTCGTGGAAGTCGGCCGCCGATGCGGCGCGGTCGGCGTACCGGCTCGGCGAGACGCCGGGTTTTTCGGATGCGTGTCTGGCGAGGGATGCAATTGGTTTTCGGTGCGTGCGCAAGGTGAATGTAGAGGCCGCGAAATAGAGCTATTCGACGAAAGCAAGCTTGGAGTGCAAGACCCGCTTTGCGCCGCAAAGGGGAGAGGGTAGGATGGGCAGCCGAGCGGCTCCGGATCGGTCGGCATGCAACTGGCGCTGACGTTGACGTTGACGTTGACGGCCAGCGGCGCACCGCCTTTGCGATTGAGGAAGTAGCCTTCGCGCGAATGGAAGAAATGCGGACGCTGAAACGCCCTGGCCAACTCTTGCAATCCCTCGCGCTCGCTGGAAGAAAACAGGTCGCTGAGCTGCAAACCGCACAGCTCTTTGTGGTCAAAGCTGGTCAGGCGCAGGGCCGTGGGATTGACATCCACCACCCGCTGATCGCGCGGATGAATGAGGAAGGAGGCGTCGTTGGCCTCGCGAAACAGACAGCGCACCAAGGTTTCTTCGTGCCGACTTTCGGAAACCGCCATTTCTGTGCCTCGCATCCAACGGCAGCCGTTGCTGCAACCGTCCCCTGAGCGCATGAACGACAGTCTGTTTCCGCTCAATCCAGGCAACTGCGCATCGATGTCGGCTGGGGCGACAGCACCGCGCATCGGACCATTGGAGAGAGGAGCAAGTCTGTGCTGCGCATGAGTTCGCGCGGTTTTCGTGAAAGGAAAAATCATTCATTCGATGAAGTAAGAATGAACGAATCGTGGCCTCGTAACGAGCGTTTTCGAGCAAAGCAAGCACCCAACGTGCGTCTTTTCAAAAAGTAGGAAAAAACTCTCAAACGGCCGAATTGTCTCGGTATCAACACCGGTTACGGTCAATCACCCTGGCCGTGCAACGACGATTTACGAGATCTTCATACGACCTACCTGCCCTGATCCAAAGCGCGGATGGGGAACAATTCCGATTTCGTGTGCTGGGCGGCGAGGAGGGCGCTGAGTTGGGCGACAATTTCCGGGTGCATCTTCGCCACATCCGTCTTTTCGCCGGGGTCGGCGGCGAGGTTGTAGAGTTCCAGCGCGCCGGGTTGTTGGTTCTTCGCCTTGGCATTGGGATTCAGGTTGGTCCGGATGGCTTTCCAAGCGCCGACGCGCACGCATTGCTGGCCGCTGTAGCCGGGCGATTCGCGATAGAGGAACGGGCGCGCCGCTTGCTCCCTGCCAAAAAGGGTGGGAACGAAGCTGATGCCATCCAGTCCCTGGGGCGTCTTGGCCTTGGCGCCGATCAGTTCGAGCAGCGTCGGCAGCCAGTCCTCGTGGCCCGTGACGCGGTCGCTGGTGCTGCCGGGGGCGATGCGGCCATTCCAGCGAACGATGCACGGCACGCGGATGCCGCCTTCGTAAAACGAGCCTTTGCGGCCGCGGAAGCCGGCGGCGCTGTTGAAGAAGTCCGTGTCGGTGCCGTCGTACATCTCATAAAGCGGCCCGTTGTCGCTGGTGAAGACGATGATGGTGTTGTCATCGAGCCCCAGCTCGCGGAGCAGGTCGAAGATGCGGCCCATATCGCGGTCCATGCGTGTGATCATCGCCGCATACGCCGCACGCGGTTGACGGTGCGGCAGGTAGCCGCGGTCGCCTTTGTATGGCAGTTCCGGAAACTTGCCGGCATATTCCCTGAGCGAATCTTCGGGGACTTGCAGGGCCAGGTGCGGCACGGTGGTCGCATAATACAGGAAGAAGGGGCGATCCTTGTTGGCGCGAATGAATTGCAGCGCCTGCTCGGTGATGAGGTCCGGGGCGTAGTCCTTGCCAACGTAACCTGAATAGCTGGCCGGATCATTCGGGTCGGCGCCCGGCGGCAGCTTCTGGTTGGCGGCGAACGGCGGATTATTCAGCTTGATCTGCTTGTTGTTGTCCCACAGGTGCGTCGGGTAATAGTTGTGAGCGACCGCCTGGCAGTTGTAGCCGAACCAGCGATCGAATCCCTGGGTGAGCGGGTCGCCGGTGCTGCCCATCGGTCCCAAGCCCCATTTACCGAAGCCGCCGAGCATGTAGCCCAGCATCTTGAGCAATAGCGGCAATTGCAGGACGCGCGCGGGCACCGGCTCCTGGCCTTCCGAAAAACCCTTCGCCTGACGATTCTCGCGAATGAAAGCGTGGCCGGGATGCATGCCGGTCATGAGCACGCAGCGCGACGGGGCGCATACGTTGTGTCCGGCGTAGTGCGTTTTCAAGCGCATCGCTTGCGCCGCCAGGCGATCGAGATTCGGCGTGCGGATCTTCTTCTGACCGTAGCTGCCCAGGTCGCCGTAGCCGAGATCATCGGCCATGATGAAGACGATGTTGGGCGGCTTGTCGCCGGCGCGGGCGGAGTTGCCAGGAGCGAGCAGCAGAACCACAGCGGCGGAAAGAATGGGGAAGGTCTTCATCAAGCGATCTCCGAATAAACGCAACCACACGAATCGCGTTCCAGCGGCAAACTCCCGAGTCCAGGAATGAACTATTTCCGAGGCGCGCCGGGCAATTTGCCTTTCAGGTGTTCGTCGTACCATTCGACTGGACCGGTTCGATCAGGCCGCCTTCATCACGTTCAAGCGCGCTGGCCAAAAGCTGAATAAGCCGGAGTTTGTCGCGTCGGGACAAGGTTTGGACTTCCGGCAGTACTTCGGTCAATGACATCGCCAATCCTGTACTTGTTGCGGCTGATGTACCGTTTGGTCACCCAGCCTTCGCCGTCGTTCGGACCGCCGGTTGCGTGAGGTAGTCGAGCACCTCGCTTTGCATGCGTTCGACTTCGGCCCGGTAACCGCCCGAAACAAGGGCCAACTCCTCGGGACGGCTGCTGACCCGCAACCGAACCAGCAGGTCGAAGAGGTACGAAATCCGCTCTCGTGTGACTTTGAGTTCCTGGTCGTTCTGAATCATGATGAAATCTCCACGACGCCTCGTCGTCGGCCGTCTCGTTTGGTCTGCCAAAAGGCCAAGAACTGCTCAAGCGGTTCGCCGAGCAGCATGTCGGGGCGGACCCAGAAAATGCTCGCTCCCAACTCGTCATTGGCACGAGCATGATCGAACAGAACTGATGAAGCCGCGGGGCATTCCTCGGAACGGAAGTCGTGCCGCATCACGAGAATCACGTCAACGTCATTCGGCTCGTTTACATCCGAAACGTAACTTCCGAAGACAATCAGGCGATCCAGATGGCCGGTCGCCGCCGCCAATTGGTAAATCCGACGAAGGCGGCCCGTAACCGTTGTCCGCTGATCCGTCCCGGATCCGAATCGAGCGACTACCTCGGCGAGCGATGCCGGGTGCATTCCTTCGGGGAGGTCGCCAAATTCGTTGAACTCAGGCAGCGGCATTCTGTCGGGCCTCCGGGTGGGGGCAGAGGTAATTATCTAACGGACCAGCGAGACAGTAAACCTCGAAAACGCGAAATGTGGCCGCCGTCATCTTCGTTGCCAAATAGTTGCCCAAATTCTACTCCCTCCCCGACCCCCATCCTGCTCACTTCATCCTCCCCTGGCAATCCGAACGAATAAACAGCGCCCGTCGCGCTCTTCGGGAAGTACGCTTCCTTGGGATCGCCCGGCGCGAACAGGAGATTGCCGGTGCCGACGTACACTCGGCCGCGCGACACGGTCGGACCGCACCAGACCGGGCCGACGTCGATCTCCTTCAGCACGGTGCCGGTCGCGGTGTCCAGGGCGACGAGTTTGTTGCTGACCGTCGTCGTGAAATACGCCACGCCGTTGGCCAGGGCGATGCCGGAAGCGCAGGATCGGTTCCCGCTTGCACGGTCAACAGGCCGAACAGAATGGCCAACAACAGCATGGGATGTCGCATCGGTGGCTTCCCCTGGGGAGGAATCTGCGAATTGGCGAGCTTACGATAAGGATATGAAGGTCGCGGCCAGACCGTCTCCGTCGCGGCCAACTCGCGACCCCACTTGGCCGGCCTGGTTCACAAATGCGCACAGGCATAGGTGCTTTTCGAGACGACAGGATTTCGACACAGTTGGCACGCACTCAACTTCCTATCCCCTTGATCCATCCAATGTTACATCGAAAAAAATGTCGGCATCACATGACAGAATGGTGTAGTCCCTACAGCGTTCACTCTGTCACC